>Ga0190360_1000181_pt1 | contig 35520 bp, 28 predicted proteins | sample 48721834_MG_FD_161271 | JGI IMG/M metagenome (GOLD analysis project Ga0190360, IMG submission 161271) | Hydrothermal vent microbial mat bacterial communities from Southern Trench, Guaymas Basin, Mexico - 4872-18-3-4_MG | ecosystem: Environmental > Aquatic > Marine > Hydrothermal vents >...
AGAGAAATCATGGATAATAATCGTCGGCTGACTTAGGAGCTTTAAAGACGGCCGTAATCATCTTGGAGGCGGACGATATCTGATTCATCAGAGTCGCCAATCCATATTTCCATGATCCGGGCAGGTTTTTTTCCTCGGCAGCGGAGACGATGAGGAATTTTGGCCGGAATGAAGATTTCTTCATTTATTTCTGGCGTCCAAATTTTGTTGCCCACTGTAATTTCGAGCCCGGGATCGAGGACGATCCAGAACTCACTTCGGTGGCGGTGATATTGAAGGGAAAGAGAAGCTCCGGAATTGACCGTGATAATCTTTATCGAGTTGGCCATTTGATGAGGGAAGGACCGGAATTTCCCCCAGGGGCGAATCTCTTCATAAATCTTAGCTTTAAAGAGCTCAATAATATTATCCTTGGTCATCTTTTCTCCTGAATAGGGGGTGGATTCTTAGAATCTATTTTTATAAGCTTCAACCCATCCAATATAATTTATTTTTTTGGCGTTTTTTGTCACCGGTTATTGATTAAATTTTTTTAAAATGGAATGTCATCATCCTCAGAAGGGGCCTCTTCTTCTAGTTCTTCCCCGGAGGGAAGGTTAGTGACTAAATCATTCCCTTCTAAAGTAGCCTCTGTTTCAGGAGGAGGCATTTCTTCTTTGCGGCCTAGAAGCACAATGGATTGGGTCTCTATTTCTGTTGTTGTTCTTTTATTTCCATCGCGATCTTGCCAAGTTCTGGTTCTTAATTTGCCTTCAAGATAAATCTGTTTTCCCTTGGTTAAATATTTTTCACAGAACTCAGCCAGACGGCCCCACGCTACAATTCGATGCCACTCCGTGCGGACCTCATTTTGGTTGGTGTTGGTGTTAAAATAGGACTCATTGGTGGCCAAGGTAAACCGGGCTACTGCTCGCTCAGTTTGAGGAAGATACCTCAGTTCAGGGTTTCCTCCCAAACGACCGATAAGGATAACTTTGTTTAAGCTGTTTATATCTCTCATTTTTTTTCGGTTAACTCTTTTATTTTTTCTTGCGCGACTTTAGTTTCTTCTTCGAGAGGAAACTTACTAACTAAAAGTTTAAACACTGTCAGGGCTTCTTCTTGTTTGCCCATTTGGAGAAGACTCAGGCCTTTTTTAAGATAGGCAGACGCGATTTTGTCACTGAAAGGATAGTTGAGAATAAGTTCGTTAAACTGATTGACTGCCTCTTCATACTTTTCCTGGCTGTAAAGTGATTCTCCAATCCAATAAGACGCATTATCAGCCAAAGGACTCTCAGGGAAATTATCTTTGTAAATCTTAAAACCCTCAATAGCTAAATCGTAATGCCCTTTGAGATAATCTTCTCGGGCAAGATTAAATATTTCTTGAGGAGAAAGATCGGGGGGGAGAGGCATTTTTTCGGGGGGGGGCTCTTTAGGCTGAACTTCTTCCTTTTGGGGACCTTGTTCAGGAGGAGCAATCTCTCCTTGTTCTTCTTCGGGAGGGGATAAAATTCTTTTTAGAGTGGCTATTTCTTGGTTGGTGTTTTGCAGGTCTAAGTAAAGGGATCCCAATTTTTCGAGAATTGCCTGATAAATAAGGGGAATTTCCTCTTGTTTATCTTTAAGTGATGCTTGCTCCAGTCGAATTCCGGTCAATAATTCTTCCCAATGAGCCATGTTCTTTTGGAGACGGATTAACTCTTCTTGATTCTTGTTGATCTTATTTTCCAGGCGAAGTAAGGTCTGTTTTATTAATTGAACATCTTTGTAGATTAGTTCATAAACTTTTTCTTCCTTTTTATCACCACCATTACTGACCTGAGCCAGGAAGAGAATTCCTGCTATTAGAATAGCAATAAACTTTCTATCTCGAAACATCGAGATTATTATACTTTATTTTGTTTGAATTGGCGAATTGGGTTATTTGGCAATAACAGTAAATTGGGCTCTTCTGTTTTTAGCCCAAGCTTCTTCGTTATGACCGGGATCGAGAGGTTGGCTTTTTCCGTAAGAAATTATTCGCATTCTATCGGAAGAGATGCCAAGGGAAACAAGGTAATCAAATACGGCTTTCGCTCTCTTTTCGCCCAAGGCAAGGTTGTATTCTTCGGTTCCTCGTTCGTCACAGTGGCCTTCGATGAGAATTTTCACGCTGGTCCATTTTTTCAACCAGGCAGCATTCGCGGCTAACACAGGTTTAGCGTCTTCCCGAATATCATACTTGTCAAAGTCAAAATGAACCATTTGAAGAGGTTGTTCAGCATTTAATTCTTCCAGGGTTTTGCGTTCAAAAATTTCTTCTTCGGTTAATTCCGGTTCTTTGACTTGGGGAGGAGTTTCAACTTTTTCTACCTTCGGTTGTTCTTTTACCTGAGGGGGTGGGGGGGGTACTTCTTCTACTTTTTTTCGACAGCCAGTGAAAAAGACGAAAGTAACCAATAAGACTAAGGACAAGACAATAAGTTTTTTCATTAATCCTCCTTCAGGTTTTGGTGATTTTTCTTTTTTGCCCATAAATCCAGCTGGTTTTTCATATATACACGGATGAAACAGCAATGTCAACCAAGATTGTCCATTTTATTAAATTTATCGCTAAAAGTTGGCCTCAACTTCTTATTTTGACCAGTCGGGTAGTTTATTTTCGCCTTGAAAGGTTAGTTGGCGGAGATTGGTCCCATCATAATCAATAGAAAAAATTTGGATAGTTCCCTTCCGGTTAGAGGAAAAGACCAGATGTCGTCCATCTGGAGACCAAGCGGGAGATTCATTCCGGGCGTTGCTTTCGGTAAGCTTGATGATTTGGTTTGTTCTTAAGTTGAGAATGTAGAGGTCAAAGATGAGGTTGACCCGAGAAACATAGGCCAGCCTTTCTCCGGTAGGAGCCCAAGCAGGAGCGTCGTGGTAATTACCCCCAAAGCTTACATGGCGGATGTTTGTTCCCTCAGCATCCATAATATATATCTGGGGAGTTCCGCTACGATCGGAGGTAAAAGCAATTTCCCGGCTGGTGGGTGACCACGTGGGGGCGGTGTCAATTGCTTTATTAAAGGTTAACCGTCGGATTTTGGTCCCGTTACTTTGAGCAACATAGATTTCGGAATTTCCTTCTTCTAGGGTAGAACAAAAAGCCAATTTTTTTCCATCAGGAGAAAAAGCCGGAGCAAAGTTTGTACCTTCGTTCTGGACGGTGGTCAGCTTTCCTTGTTCTAAATCAAGGATATAGAGAATAGCTTGTCCTTCTTTAAAGGAAGTATAAGCAATTTTTTTTCTATCCGGTGCCCAGGCTGGCATGTAATCCCGGACACGGTTATAAGTTAAGCGAACCTGGTTTTGCCCGTCATAATCCATCAGGTAAATTTCATCGTTGCCATCGCGGTTAGAAACGAAAACTATTTTGGAAGTAAAAAGAGGAGGTTCTCCATACAATTTCATTAATTCGTCGGCCATTTTATGGGCAGCCAATCTCAAAAGACTTGGGTCAATATTATATTTCCGGCCGAGAATAAAACGTTGGCTCTTAACGTCATAGATTTTTCCTTCCAAGACAACCGAGTTCTCTTTTTCTCCTTGACTCACTGAGCCAACAAAGAGAAGCTTGGCTTGAATTGACTCCCAATTCTTAAACTGAATATTTTGGGGATTCAGAGGGGGGACATATTGATAGTAAGATTCCGGGAGAGGAATAAACACCCGACTGTACCTCAAATCAGCCAGGAGAATATCACGAAGAGTTTGAGCTGCTTCCTTGACGAGAGGATGATTGTCTTCCTGATGGAAAGAGGGACAGGCGACGGGAATAGCGGGCATTCCCTCCCGAATACTGAGGACCACTTCTTGTTGCGTGAAAAGAGGAATAAGGGAAACACAGAAGATAAATAATAAGAAGAGGGGACTGAATTTAATTATTTTCATGGTTAATGCTCGAAGATGAGGTGAATACCAAGATAATCATCTGGGTAATCTTGAGGTAAGGGGGGGAAAGGAGCTGAGGAATAGACGGCTCGAAGAGCTGAGAGATCAAGGGCCTTGATACCCGCAGATTCTTCAATTTTGACATCCGAGATTTGGCCTGAGGGGAAAATCTTGAAGTAGATAGTTGTATGTAAACCAGCGGTGTCGAGCCCCGAGAGTTGTGATTTCAGCCAATTGCTGGAAATTCGATCAAGAAGAGCTTGGAGATAATAAGTGTAAGGAAAAGAGGAGAGGCCAATTTGAGAGGATAGAGCTGAACCAAAAAGCCCCCCACCGCTACCTTCGCCTAATCCAAGCCGGAGTCTACCTCCTTGGCTCCCCCCACCAGTTGAAGATGGCTTTTGGGAAGTCGATTTTGAAGTTGGAGTCGATTTCTGAATGACTGCTTTTTTATTCTGGACTTTTTTTTGGGGCTCTCTTTGGGGCTTTTCTACCGGGTAACGAAAGGTAGATTCAGAGGAAGTTTTTAATTTATCCACGGTGGTGAGTTCTTTTAAGGATGTTCTTGAAGGGGTTTGAGTCTCAGCCAAGGCTTGTTTTTCGGCTCCTGGGCTGCCACCACCTGGGCCACCACCCCCACCGGGTAAGGCGATGATATTGACATAATGCACCAATCCTTTCTTCCGGGGGAAAGGAAGACGAGGTGAAAAAATTACAGCCAAGGCCATAATGATATGAAGAATGATAGAGGTAATCACTGCTCTTTTAAAAAGCAGCGATTCCTTTTCGACTAAAGTCATCGTGATGACCTATTTTGTTCTTTGATGGGTTCAATCACTAAGCCAACCACCTCAACTCCAGCTCTTTTGATGATGTCTAAGACTTGAATAACAAAGCCATAAGGCAATTCTTTGTCGGCGCGGAGAAAAACAACCTTTTTTTCTTGGCCGTAGAAATATTCCTTTAGTTTTTGCTCAAGAAGAAATTGATTGATTACGGTGTCATTAAGGTGAATATAACGGTCTTTAGTAATGGTTAAAGTGAGGCCCTCTTCCGCGGGAGAGGTTTGGGTCTCAGCTTGAGGGAGATTGACCCCAATTCCGGTTTGGAGCATGGGCGCGGTAACCATAAAAATAATCAAAAGCACCAGCATGACATCGACAAGAGGAGTTACATTTATTTCAGATAAAGATGTCCCTACTTCTTTTTTGATTAGAGAACGATATTTAAATGCCATAAAGCCTTTCGGTGATATTCAGGAATTCGAGAGAAAAATCTTCCATTTTCATCGTCATTTCTTTGATTCGATGGAGAAAATAGTTGTAAGCAATAACGGCGGGGATAGCGGCGAACAATCCCAGAGCGGTGGCAATTAGAGCTTCGGCAATTCCAGGCGCGACGGTAGTGAGACTGGCCGACTTTAGTAAGCCTATTTCGTGAAAGGCATCCATGATCCCCCAAACAGTTCCAAAAAGTCCAATAAAAGGGGTAACGCTGCCGGTGGTAGCTAGAAAATTCATCATTTTTTCCAGGCGAGATATTTCTTCGTTGGCGGCTTTGAGTAAAGCGCGGTTGATTCTTTCGAGCTGGGAAGGATTGATTTGGAGAGAAGGATTGCCTTTGGTGTAATGGGCTAATTCTTTGAATCCGGCGAGAAATAAGGAAGAAAGAGGACTGGCCTTGTATTTTTGGGCGGCCTCGGTTACCTCGGATAAGCTCCGACTACGGCGAAAAAGGTCAAGAAATTTCTTGGATTGGAGAGTAGCTGTTTTTAATGATTTGCGTTTGAAGATAATGATTGCCCAAGAGAAAACGGAAAAGAAAAGAAGAATAATAAGAACTATTTGGACAACAAAACTTGCTTCAATTATGAGTTTTAAAAAATTCATTTTTTCCAAGAAAAGTTAACATACCCCCTTGAGATTGTCAAACTTATCAAGGGAGACGTAGGCATTTCCAAAACCGTGATCACCGTGGTAATAATTTACTGGTAATTATTAAGGAAGAGAATAATTATTAAAAAACGATGATCGTTTTAAGGTTAGAAGATTGATTGGCTAATAATTCATGATTGAATGAGGGGCCGGGCACCGTTTTTCGGTCATGGCTTGAGAGATTATTCTCGGGAGAAATAGGGTAGAGAAATTGACAAAAAAAAGATGAATGTATAGATTGAGAACGTTTAGAGAGATCAGCAATAATGCCTAAGATTCGAAGATTTAATCCTTCCCAGATTTTAGCTTTAAGTTTTTTGGGGGCTATTTGCCTGGGCACTCTCCTCTTGATGCTCCCCTGGTCTACTCAAGAGGGGAGAATAAGTTTTATCGATGCTTTATTTACTTCTACTTCGGCCGTGTGTGTCACGGGGCTTATTGTCAAAGATACGCCTACTTTTTTTTCCCCTTGGGGACAGGTCATCATCATGCTCCTTTTCCAAATGGGAGGCTTAGGGATTATGACCTTTTCTACTCTTATTTTATTGGTTAGTGGCCGGAAGATATCCATAACCGATCGGATAATTATTCAGGAAGGATTTCATTATGGCTTTCTTCGTGATTGGCGATCTTTAATTAAGAAAATCTTTTTATTTACTTTTTTTATTGAATTAGGGGCAGGTTTGATCCTTTTTTTACGGTGGAGAGTTGATTTTCCCTGGCCGAAAGCTTTATTTATTTCCCTTTTCCATGCAATCTCTGCTTTTTGTAACGCGGGGTTTTCTCTTTTTAGCCAAAGTCTTCTTAATTATCGCCATGATGTGGTTATTAACTTGACGATGATGGCCACTATTGTTCTTGGTGGATTGGGATTTTTAGTGTTGCAAGAAGGTTTTTATTTTTTCGGTTGTAAGTTGAAAAGAACAACATATAGGCTAAGCTTGCATACTAGATTAGTCTTAACGATGACCAGCTTGCTTATTCTCTTGCCCGCTCTTGTTTTGTTGGGAGTGGAATGGAGCCATTCATTAGCTGGTTATAACTTTTCTGAAAAACTTTTGGCTTCCTTTTTTCAGGTTATAACTGCCCGTACCGCTGGTTTTAACACTTTGGATTTAACCTCATTAAGTTATGGAAGTGTTTTTCTTTTAATTGCGCTGATGTTTACTGGCGCTTCTCCCGGCTCAACGGGTGGCGGAGTAAAAACAACAACCATGGGAGTAGTCCTGGCTTTTCTTCGTTCTAAATTATTAGCCAGGGAAGAAGTGCTGCTTTACCGGCGTACTATCCCTTCGGAAGTAATAACGAGGGCGTTTACCTTGGTGACTTTAGCCATCTTCTTTATTTCCGGTGCTGGCTTCCTTCTTTTTTTAGTCCAACCCCATTTAAGCATGGACCAAGCTTTATTTGAGGTTTTTTCGGCGTTCGGCACCGTGGGTTTAAGTTTGGGGGGGACTGCTTCCTTGAATACCGGGGGGAAAATAATAATTATTATTACTATGTTTGTCGGGAGAATTGGGTTGTTAACCCTTTTGTATGCTTTAAGTCGCGAAAAGGCTTTTGGTAAATTTACTTATGTTGAAGAATCAGTGATGATTGGCTAGAATTGCATTACAGGAGCTATTGAAAATGAAATTTGCGGTCATTGGGCTTGGCAGCTTTGGTTTAAATGTGGCTAAAACTTTATATGAGAAAAAAAATGAAGTATTGGCTATTGATATCGATAAAGAACGGGTGGAGGAAGTAAAATCTTTTGTTTCCCATGCGGTCTGCATGAATTCAGCCGATAAAGAAAGTTTAGAAGCCCTTGGAGTTCAGGAAATGGACGTGGCCATTGTCAGTTTAGGCCCGGCGATGGAGGCCTCGATTCTGACGGTTCTCTATCTTCAAGAATTAGGGGTCAAGAGAATTATCGCCAAGGCTCTTTCCGAAGATCATGCTAAAATTCTGGAAGCAGTCGGGGCCACCGAAGTTATTTATCCTGAAAAAGATATGGCCATTAGAACTGCGCTTCGTTTGAGTAACCCCAACATTCTAGAATATTTACCTTTGATTTCAGGATACAGCATCCAAGAATTAGCCCCGCCTGATAATTTCATCGGCAAAACTCTTCGGGAGCTTGATTTAAGGAATAAATATGGAATTCAAGTGCTGGCCATCAAGGAATTGATACCGGAAAAAATTACTTTTATTCCTTCAGCTGATTTCATGATCAAAGACAGCGATATTTTAGTTATCTTAGGCGAGGAAAAACAATTGGCCAAACTGAATTCCCAAGCCAAGCCATAGAAATTCAAACTAGGTCCTTATTTTTTTGCCAGGAGGCGGAGTAGAATTTCCCGCGCCACTTCCTTGGCCAGTTCCCCACTCTCTTTGACGGGACCGACACAAGAAGGGCATCCTTCCTGGCAAGGGCAATCATTGATAGTCTTTAAGCAGCGCTCTAAGAGTTTTTCTTGAAGGTCGAAAAGAGAAGGACTGAGACCAATGCCCCCGGGAAAGTTATCGTAGATAAAAATATTTGGTTCGAAATCTGTTTCGGAGAATAGTTCCTCATTAGGAAAGGAAGTTTTTATTCGTAGTTCATGAGGGGGGAGGCTTTTGCCGGTGGTATTATCGCCGATAGAGACTCCAACATCACGGTAATCACACATCATAAATAATGGCGAGACATGGTGAAGACAATAAGCCAGCCCAAAAAGGCCATTTATTTTTTGGTCCGGATAGAACGGTAAAGATTTAAAAAGAGAAGAGGGGATGGTTAACCAGTAAGCAGAGGTATGCATCTCGTATTGGGGGAGAATGAGGTCCCCCGCGCCCACATTTTCCATGGTATGGAACTTAATTTTTTTGAACCCCACCACCTGGGTAGCTACGTGAACCTCCCCATGGGAAATTGAAAAATGGACGAGGTTTTTCTGGTCGAAGGAATCGATGATTTTAATTTTGGTATAATCAATGGCATCAGTATAGTAATCAACGTCAGTTTGTCTTACGTAAGCCTTTCGTTGTTTAAAATCAAGTTGTTCGACGTAGTACTGTTGCCCTTCGCAGAGATAAATAGCCTTGGGATGGAGGGTAGTTAAGGCCGAGGAGAAGTCAACTTCAGCGATGGCCTTTGGTTTACCGGTGGTATCGACAACCACGAAATTATCGGAGGAGATACTCCTGAGGCTAACCCCGTCAGCAGGATAGGCCTCGGAGGTCCAGAACCATTTTCCTTGCGAGTAATGAACTAGTTTTTCTTCTTCCAAGAATTTTAAAATTTCTTCTATTTGCAGGCGGCCAAATTTTTCTCCTTCTTGAAAAGGCAATTCAAAAGCAGCACATTCAATATGGTTGATAAGAATGGAGAGATTGTCGGGATTAATTAGTGCTTTTTCGGGACTTTTGGAAAAAAAATAGTCAGGATTATTGACGATAAATTGATCCAGGGGGGCACTGGAAGCTACCAGAACAGCGGCTGAAGGAGCGTTCTTGCGCCCGGCTCGGCCGGCTCTTTGCCACGTACTAGTTATCGTCCCTGGATACCCGGCCATAATGGCCACGTCGAGACTGCCGATATCAATTCCCAATTCGAGGGCATTAGTGGAAACAATGCCAAGGATTTTCCCTTCCCTAAGTTTTTTTTCAATTTCTCTTCTTTTGAGCGGTAAATAGCCGCCTCGGTAGCCGCGGATAAGGCCTTCTTGGTTGATGTTTTTTTCGATGTCTTCTTTGAGATAAGTAACCAAGACTTCAGTAATCAAGCGGCTCTGGGCAAAGACGATGGTCTGCAGGTTTTTTTTCAAAAAAACAGACGCCACTCGTCTTGTTTCATTGACATAGGAGCGCCGGATGCCGAGATGTTTATTGATGACGGGAGGATTATAAAAAATGAAGTATTTTTCACCGTGAGGAGCACCGTTATTGTCAATGAGAGTTACGGGTTCTTCGATCATTTTCTCGGCGATTTCCACGGGGTTGGAGATGGTCGCCGAGCAGAGAATGAAGCGAGGCGAGGAGCCATAAAAATTAGTTATCCTTTTTAACCGCCGGAAAATGTTGGCAAGGTGGCTTCCAAAGATACCTCGATAATTATGGAGCTCATCAACGATTATGTACCGTAAATTTTCGAAAAGTTTAATCCAGCGGGTATGATGAGGCAGAATACCCGTGTGGAGCATATCTGGATTGGTGAGAATGATGTGACCTCGAGCTCGGATTGCTTTGCGAGCATCCTGAGGGGTGTCCCCGTCATAGGTGAAAATTCTGATTTCTTCTCCCAGAAGATTAATGAGTTCATCCAATTCTGACCGTTGATCCTGGGATAAGGCCTTGGTTGGAAAAAGATAAATGGCTCGACTGGATGGATTTTCAAGGATGGACTGGAGAACAGGGAGGTTATAACACAAGGTTTTTCCCGAAGCGGTGGGGGTAACCACAATAATATTTTGATTGGCCCGAGCTTTTTCCCACGCTTCGTATTGATGAGAATAAAGCTGAGTTACCCCTTTGACCTTCAGGGCTTGAACTAAGGAGGGGTGAACTTCAGGAGGAAAGGGATGATAGCAACCATCTTGGGGAGGAAGGTGACGAATTGCTTTAATGCTCTGGTTGGAGAGATCAAGTTTATTTAATTTGGTTAGGGCCTCGAGTAAGTGGGGATTTTTTGCCATCAAAACAGCCTTTTCTATCTTAGGCCATCCCTTGCGGATGGTCAATAGGGCAGGTAAAATAGAAGTAACCAGAATGTTAAATTATATAATTATCAGGAAAGCCGCCCAGCATAATCTTAAACAAATCGATCTTGAGATTCCCCGAAATCAAATGGTGGTGGTTACTGGTCCGAGTGGTTCGGGGAAATCTTCGTTGGCTTTTGACACTCTTTTTGCGGAGGGACAACGGCGCTACATTGAATGTCTTTCCACTTATGCTCGTCAATATGTTGAGCAATTTGAAAAACCGGAAGTAGAAGTTATTGAAGGGATTTCACCGGCTATTTCTATTGACCAGAAATCAATATCACCAAATCCCCGATCTACAGTCGGCACAGTGACCGAGCTTTTTGATTTCCTGAGATTATTATTTGCCCGGGTAGGTACTCCTCATTGTCCTCAATGTGACCGTCCTATTCAACCCCAGAATAAAGAAGAAATGGTGACCAGGATATTGACCGGCCTGTCTGGTCAGAAAGTCAGAATTTTATCCCCGGTCATAAGAGGCAGGAAAGGTGAGTACAGCCGATTATTTGAACGCCTAAGAAAAAAGGGTTATTTGCAAGTTAGGGTAGACGAGGAATGGCGGCGGCTAGAAGAAGATATTTATCTGGCGAAGACGAAAAAACATAACATTGAAGTTTTAGTGGATGATGTTTTCTCCTCAGGGGAGAATTATTCGAGGTTAGTCGAGAGCATTGAAAATGCGCTGGAACTCTCCGATGGCGACCTGGTGGTTCTCGATGAACATGGTGGCGAGCATTTTTTTTCTCTTCATTTTGTCTGTCCCTTTTGTGAAGTAAGTCTACCGGAATTGGAACCGCGCTCTTTTTCCTTTAATAGTCCCTACGGCGCCTGTCCCGCTTGTCATGGGTTAGGGTATAAACCCGAGATGGATTGGAAAGGAGAGCTTCATTTAAGTGAGCAGCTCTGTGATCGGTGCGAGGGAAAGCGATTGCGACCGGAAAGTTTAGCCGTTAAAATTGAGGGCCTGAATATTATTGATCTGAGTTTTTTCCCCATCTCTAAATTGATCAAGAAGATCAGGGCTTTAAGTTTTGAAGGGCGCCAGAAAATTATTGCTTCTCGGATCATTGAAGAAATTTTAAATCGAGCCTTAATCATCGAGGAATTAGGGATGGGATATCTAGATTTAATGCGGCCCACTTCTACGTTAAGCGGGGGAGAGGCCCGGAGAATAAGACTGGCAGCTCAAGTTGGTTCCCGGCTGCGGGGAGTACTTTATGTTTTAGATGAGCCCACTATTGGCCTCCACCAAAGGGATAATGAGAAGTTAATCCGTCTCCTTAAATTTCTCCGCGATCAAGGAAATTCGATAATTGTGGTTGAACATGACGAGCAAACCATAAAAGCTGCTGATTTTATAATTGATTTAGGGCCAGGAGCCGGGGAAAGAGGTGGAAAGCTGGTGGCGGCTGGAAGATTATCGGAAGTTTTAAAAGCTTCTCATTCTTTAACCACTCAATATTTATTGAGCATTAAAAAGGTGAGTATTCCTTCCCGGAGACGGCAACCTAAGGGGTGGTTAGCCATTTTGGGAGCAGCGGAACACAATTTGAAGAACATCGATGTCAAAATTCCATTGGGGGTCATGACAGGAGTTACTGGTATTTCAGGTTCGGGAAAAAGCACTCTAATCTACGATATCCTTTATAAAGCCATGTTAAACAAGTTAACTCCGGCCAAGATGAAACCAGGCTTGCACCAAGATATAGTCGGCAGCGAAAAAATAGATAAAGTTGTGGCTGTCGATCAGAGGCCAATTGGGCGAACTCCTCGCTCCAATCCAGCTACCTATACAGGTATTTTTACCCCTCTTCGCCAGTTATTTGCTCTGACTCCAGAAGCAAGGCAAAGAGGCTATAGTCCTAGCCGCTTTAGTTTTAATTTGCCTGGCGGAAGATGTGAAGAGTGCCAAGGTTCTGGGGTTAAGAAGATTGAAATGCATTTTTTACCCGATGTGTTTGTGACCTGTGATCGATGCCATGGCTCTCGGTACAATAAAGAAACACTGGCTATTCGATACAAGGGAAAAAGCATTGCTGAATTTCTAAATCTTACCGCGGAAGAAGCTTATCATTTGCTGGGTGCCCACCCGGGGCTGAAGCGAAAGCTGGGCTTACTCAAGAAGGTTGGTTTAGGCTATTTAAGGTTAGGCCAACCAGCTCCTAGTTTATCTGGAGGCGAGGCCCAGCGAATAAAGCTGACCAAGGAGTTGAGCCGAAAAAACACGGGGAAGACTCTTTATCTTTTAGATGAGCCCACAACAGGTCTCCATTTTGATGATGTTCAGAAGCTTCTCCAGGTCCTTAATGCCCTTGTTGACTTAGGAAATACAGTGGTTATTATTGAGCATCACCCTGATATAATAAAATCTTGTGATTATATCATTGATTTAGGTCCAGAGGGAGGTGACCAAGGAGGATATGTGGTTGCTTCAGGAATACCCGAAGAAGTGGCCCAAGTTGAAAAGTCGTTCACCGGAATTTTATTGAAAAAAATACTCAACCAGCAGAGAATGAATAACCACGGGAAGGGAAATAATTAAGATGGGTTTTGCTGAAATTCAAGGAAATGATCAAGTCAAGAGAGTGCTTCAACTTGCCCTGCGGAAAAAAAGATGGCCACCATCGATTCTTTTGATTGATTCTTCTCAAGGAGAGGCCAAAAAATTAGCCCTAGTGTTGGCTCAGGCGGTGAATTGCCTTAATCTAGATGATGATGGCTGTGGTCAGTGTTATAATTGCCAGGCAATAAAGGAGGAAAGATTTCCCGATGTCTTAATGGTCGAACCAGTCAATGAAGTTATTCGGGTGGAAAAAATTAGGGAAGTAAAGAAATTGGCTTATTTAAGGCCAATGGTGGGAAAAAGAAGAGTTTTTATCATTGATCAGAGTGAAAAAATGAATGAACAGGCAGCTAATACTCTTTTAAAGGTCCTCGAAGAACCGCCATCAACCACTATCTTCATTCTCCTCACTTCCAATCCCTACCTTCTTTTGCCTACCATTCGTTCTCGTTGCCAAGAACTTCAATTATCTCCGGTTACTCAGGAAACACTGGAAAAATACATTGAGGGATTAGGCCGGGATAAAAAAGAAGCCCGGCTAATGGCCTTTTTTGCTAAGGGAAATAGGGAGGTGGTCGATAAGCTTAATTATCAAGAACTTCGGGCCCAACGGAAAGCGTTGTGGAGCATTGTTGAGGCCGGGGCAAGAGGAGGGATCCCCGCCCAGAAAATTAAAGATTATGGGCAGTATACAAAAAGACAGCGTCAACTTTGGAGCCAAGAATTGGCTATTTTAGCCAGTTTCTGGAGAGATTTGCTTTTGGTAAAATTAAATGCTTCTCCTGAACTGATTATCAACTATGATTTTTTACCCGAGCTAAAGGAAATGGCTCACTTGGTTTCTCTAGAAAAAATTAAAAACAGCTTGTCTTGGATAAATGAAGCAGCCGAAGAAGTAAAGAAAAATTTAAACATTCAGGTTATAATTAACTCTTACCTAGCGCATTATCAAGGAAAGAAAAATGGAAAAGATAATTTATGTTCGGATTGAACATACAGGTAAAATTTGTCGGGCCGCCGATTCCACTGGGGAATTAAATGTTGGCGACCAATGTATTATTGAATCTTCTTTGGGTGGAGAGTTGGCCCAAGTAATCGGGACTCCCCTCTCGATAGCTAACCATCCCAAAGGAAAGAAAGAGGTTTTTAAGGTAATTAGAAAAGCAACCCAGGAAGATTTGGATAAATTTAAGTGGCTAGCGGAAAAAGAGAAGAAAGCTTTTGCCTTCTGTTTGAAAAGAATTAAAGCTCGAAAACTCCCGATGAAATTGGTACAAGTTCGCTATTTTTTTAACGAAAAAAAAGGAATTTTCTATTACACTGCTGATGGTCGCATCGATTTTAGGGAATTGGTTAAGGATTTAGCTAAAGAATTCAAGATGAGGATTGAAATGAGGCAAATTGGTGTTCGAGATGAAGCTAAGATGATGGGGGGTCTAGGGGTGTGTGGCCGAACTTTGTGTTGTTTTTCTTTCATGCGTTGTTTTGAGCCGGTGACGATTCAAAAAGCTAAGAAGCAACACATTGTTATTAATCCCACCAAAATCTCTGGTTTGTGTGGCCGGTTGATGTGTTGTCTTTCCTTTGAGGAAGAGAGTCAAGGCCGGTTATATACTGAAGAAGAAATAGTCCCTTCAGCCAATGGTGATGAAGAAGAAAAAGATGGTCGAATTACTGACGAGGCGTAACTTTAAACTGAACGCGGCTAGAAACGGCTACTAAATGGCCGTCACCGGCGAAAGCCTTAACTTGCCAGGAATATTTTTCTCCGGCTTTGAGTTTTTCCTTAACTTCTTCGGGAAGGACGACAAAATTTTCTTCAGTCTGATGACTCCAGAGTAGTTCGTGGTTGTAAATGTAAATACGGTAGTACTTGATCTTATTTCCTAAACTCGTCCAGCGGAATTCTGTGGGAATAGAATTGATGTCTATAACCGGCGAAATGAGGGTAATTGATTCTCCTCGAACTTGAGAATCAGTGAGGATGAATTGGGGGGAAGATGGTTGGCGAAGAGAGTTAATACCTAAGACCACTAGTAAAACTATAGCAGCGGTGGTAACTGCCACGGCGACTTGAGGGAAAGGAAGAAAGGCAGTCAATTTTTCCCACCAAGATGGAGATTTTGTCAGCTCTCGAGCATAGATATCTTGGAAGAGAGTAACCCCTTCGGATTTTATCACCGAAATAATGGCATCTCGTTCTTGAAGCTTATGAAAACAAAGGGAACAATTAAAGTAATGCTCTTCGAAAGCCTCTTTTTCTGGCGGAGAGAGTCTTCCAAGCAGATAATCATCAATTAATTCTTCATACTTACATTTTTTCATTTTCCCGCCTTTCTCCTTTTTTTCACTATTTTAGTCGAGCCAAACCCCAAAAAATGGAAAATTTTTTTTATTTTTTTGTTTTTAATTCTTTTTTTACTAGTTTTAAGGAATAGTGGACTCGTTCACTAACTTTCTTGGACGAAATTCCCAATTTGGCGGCGACTTCTTCCCGGCTAAGTCCTTGATAGTAATATAAATAGAGAATTTCGCGGTATTTAGGTTTTAATTTTTTTATAGCTTGGAAAATCTGATGAGATAGTTCTTTTTTTTCCAGAGTCTCCAAAGGAGAGGGATAAGGTTTTGGCTCCGGGACCTGGGTTAAGGATTTAGATTTGGCTCGGATATAATCGATAATTCTTCGTTGAGTAATAGTGTAGATGAAAGTGCCAATTGTCGACTCACCGCGAAACTTTTTCTGGCGAATTTTTTCGATGACATTGGCCAGTATTTCGTTGACGATGTCTTCCCACTCAGGAGTGTGAGAACCAATAGCTTTAATAACCTTGAAAGTGATCACGGGACGGTATTTAGTAATTATTTCTTCCAAGTCGACATTGATTCTTTGTTCTTGTTTCACCGTTGTTAATTATATGAATCCCCTTCAAAGATAGCAAGCACACTTTGCTTGCCTTAATTAAGTATTTCGCCATTGGCGAAAATTAATTGATTTAGGGGAAGGCGATTCTTAGTGAGTTGTAGAGAGATAAACTTGCTTTTTTCGTAAAGAATATTTTATCTCTAACCAGGTTTTTTCTTTAATCTCAAAAAAGGCCTCGACCACCTGAGGATCAAATTGAGACCCTTTTTCTTTTTCGATTTCTTCACAGGCGACAAGAAAACTTTGTCCTCTTCGATAGGGGCGATCGGAAGTAATAGCGTCCAAGGTGTCAGCCACAGAAAATATACGGGCAGCGAGGGGAATTTCTTCACCTTTTAAGCCATAGGGATATCCTTGTCCGTCGTAGCGTTCATGGTGATAGAGGACAATATCAGCCGCTTTTTTCAAGAATTCATAGTTTTTAATAAGCTCGTAACCCACCAGAGGGTGTTCTTTGATAATATTCTTTTCTGTTTTGGTTAAAGCACCTGGTTTTCTTAAGATAGTTTCGGGGATAGCGATTTTGCCAATATCATGAAGGAGAGCGCCTCTTTCCAGGTCCAACAGAAAGTGAGGTTGGGTAAGGCCCATTTGGCGGGCTAAAACGAGAGCATAATGGGCAACTAATTGAGAGTGACCAACAGTGTCTTCGTTGCCATCGGTTGCCGCAATTAGATAGAGAAGATTAGAATTTAGAAAAAACTGGCTTTCTCTTCCCTCAACTTCCCGGGTTGACGGATTAGTTTGTAATAACCATTGATAGCTGGCACTGATTTCTTCAAGGAGAGCCCGAGCTGAGAGTAATTTTTGCCACGATCCCAAGGTTAAATGACTGAAATCATGGGTGGCTGAATATATATTTTGGGCTAAATAGTTTTCAATCGCCAGATTATATTGCTCAAGGTTAATTTCCCGGCCAAAGGAGAAATCATTCTTATAAAATTTAGTTTCCCAAGAATTGCCCTTTTCTTTTCTCATTTTTGTTTGAGCTTCTTTCATCATTTGTTTAGTCGAAAAGACGTTCAAAAATTGAACATTATTTAATAATTTTTAAAACCAAATTGCCCTTCTTGATGATGATTTCGACGGGGTAAAGTTTCAATTATTTCGAATCCCTTTCTGTGGAGGCTTTTTTCAACTAGGTTGAAAAAAGCCTTTTCATCTCGGAGGTGGGCTTTTGCTCCGCAGTTTCTTTTTTCTCTCATGGCACAATATTAGTCGGGAAGAAAGCCAAAAAATTGAAATTTTATCTTAAGTAGTTTCTTAGTCCTGGGAATTTACGGGTTTATTGTTGATTAGCTTAATTAAATTAAAGAAGAGTCCTGTCCTTCTTTTTTTTCAATGTATTCTAACTTCAGGAAGAGAGAGTGCTTTTACAGATTTATCTTTTGGTCAGGGACGGTATTTTCTTTGTTGAGAATGTTGGTTGTCAAAGATTTCGCAATTAACTCGGCCGTATGGAAAACTTGGTAATTATCATTTTCATTGTTTAAGTAGCTCTGGAACTGCCAGATACATCCTGGGCAGTCAGTAGCCACTAGGTGGAGATTGCTTGCTTCTAGTTTTGTTTTCTTTTTATTCCATAGCTGGGTGGATAGTTCTGGATTTCGGAGAGAAAAAGCACCAGCGAATCCACAACAAGTATAGGGTTCATTTTCCAGGATGGGATCGTACCTCCATTTTTTCAATAACTCCAGAGGTTTTTCCTTTAACCCTAAATCGTAGAGGAAGTGGCAAGAATAGTGGTAAAAAATCTTCTGCTTGTCTTGATCAATGGGGAAGGGGGGATCAAATGAAGCCAAGAAATCGGAAAAATCCCGCACCCGTTCAGCCCAAGGTTTGAACTCGGGAAAAAATTCGGGGTATTTTTTCTTTAGGAATGAATTTCCGGTTGGGCACAGAGTGATAATTACGGCTGGTTGAAAGTCAGAAATAAGAGCAATGTTTTTTTTGGCCAGAGCTAGGAAATCTTCTTTTCGGCCAAGATGAAGGCTAGGTGCTCCACAACAGGCTTGATGGGGTGGAGAAATAACTTCCCAATTGAAATAGGCTAGGACTTCTGAGGCAGCTTGGGCAATGGAGGGGAAGAAGAAACGAATAAGACATCCTTGAAAAAGGAGAACAGTAGGCTTTGATGGCTCTTGGGGTAAGGGGAACTTAGCTGAAGGAGAAGGAAGAGGAATTTTCTTGTCTTTTAGCCAGCGGTTTTGGGCAAAGAGAGAGGAAGGAATTTTCCGGAGGAATTTTGGGACACGAGAACCAAGAGAAACTCCAATTTTAAGGAGGGAGAAATGACGAAAAAGCCGGGAAAGGAAAGATTCGGCCCCTGAAGGAGGCAGTTGATTTTTTATAGACACCAGAAGATCACCAGTGGGAATATTCACGGGACAAAAATCTTCGCAGCGTTTACAATCAGCACAAAGGTTGACCCCGAGTTTAGCTTCCTTAGGAGAGCGAGTTATCGTCGTCAGAATGGTGCCGATACCCCCCGGATAAACAGGGCCTCCATAAACATGTCCACCCACTTGTTGGAATACCGGGCAGACAAGAAGACAGCCACCGCATTTTAAGCAGGATAATGCTTTTTTTAACTGCTCATTTTCTAAGGCCGATGAACGGCCATTATCCAGGATGACGATATGAACTTCTTGGGGCCCATGAGCACCAAAAACTACTTGTTTTTCGATATCAGTAGTCCGGCTTGGTCCAGTAATAAAAGAAACATAGGTGGTGATTTTATTTCCGGAAGAAGGAACAACGAGGGCTTTGACTAGAGTCATGGCTTCTTCGAGGGTGGCGACAAATTTTTCGATAGTGATAAGGGCAATGTGAACAGAGGGCAGAGAAGTAACTAGGCGAGCATTTCCTTCATTACTGAGGATGACTAAAGACCCGGTTTCTGCCACCGCCAAGTTGGCTCCGGAGATGCCGATTTCAGCCTGATAAAAAATAGGTCTTAATTGCTGGCGGGCAAAGCGAACAAGGTTTTCAGGCTTGGGGGGAATATCGACTTGAAATTTTTTTTTCAGTAATTCAGCCATTTTTTCTTTAGTTAAGTGGAGAGCGGGAGCAGTTAAGTGAGAGGGACGATCTCCAGCCAATTGAATCAGCCATTCTCCCAAATCGGTCTCAATTACCGTGAGGCCTTTTTTTTGGAGGTAGTCATTAAGGCCAATTTCTTCGGTGACCATTGACTTGGATTTGACGATTAATTTTGCTTGTTTTTGCTTAATTATCTCCTCGATGATTTTATTCGCTTGGTCGGCGTCCTCAGCCCAGTAAATATGGGCACCGCTTTGGGTAGCTTCGCAGGTGAATTGGCGGATTAGCTCGGGTAATTGGTTGAGATTTTTTTCTCGGATGCGTTGGGCTTTTTCTTTAAGTTGGGGCCAGTTGATTTGAGCTTGAGTAGCTTTGAATTTCTGAAAATGGTGATTTGCAGCCCGGGAGAGAGCAACTTGAAGGTCTTTATTTTTTAAGGCAGAGAGGACTTTTTGGCGTGATTTATGGCCCCGGAACAATTACTCCTCCTGCCGGAGCTTGGTCAAATATTCTTGGGGATCGACCAAAATTTCTCGTGGTTTGCTGCCTTCAGAGGGCCCTAAAATCCCTTCATTTTCCATTTGATCAATGATGCGGGCGGCTCGAGCATAACCCAGCTTTAGTTTTCTTTGGAGATATGAGGCCGATGCTTGGCCAGTTAATAAAATTAATTCGACGGCTTTTTCGAATAAAGGGTCTTTTGAGATAGGTCCCTCATCGATAGGGACAGATTTTCCTTTTAAAACATTGATAATTTTTTCATCATACTCAGGTTTGGCCTGTTTTTTAACATAATTAACGACACGATTAATTTCGGGCAAAGAAACATATGACCCATGGAGTCTAACCAAGCGAGGATAATTGGGGGGAAGAAAAAGCAGATCACCGTTACCAAGAAGTTTTTCAGCTCCCACCGTGTCAATGATAATCCGGGAATCAATTTTACTTGGAACGCGAAAGGCGATTCGACAAGGAAAGTTGTTTTTGACTGTGCCGGTAATGACATCAATGGAGGGGCGCTGGGTAGCCATTACGAGGTGTATTCCCACCGCTCGGGCGAGTTGAGCGAGGCGCGCGATACAATACTCTACATCTTGAGCCCCAATCATCATCAGTTCGGCCAGCTCGTCAATGATTATAACTAGATAGGGTAGTGGTTTGGCTTTTTTGGATTGGGCATTTTCAGCTCCTTCTTTTTCGGAAGAGGGGATTTTACCTTGCTGAACATGGAGATTGTATTGTTCGATATGCCGGACCCCGACTTCGCTTAAAAGGCGATACCTATCCTCCATACGCTGGACAGCGTCCAAGAGAATAGATCCTGCTTTTTTAGGGTCGCGCACGACGGGGCATAAAAGATGGGGAATGCCGTCATATTGATTAAATTCCAGGCGTTTGGGGTCGATGAGGATGAATTTTACTTCCTCAGGCGAGGCTTTGTACAAAATGGAAAGAATTAGGGCGTTTAAAGCTACGCTCTTTCCCGTGCCGGTAGCCCCGGCTAGAAGAAGGTGAGGCATTACCGCCAAATCGGTGAGGTAAACTTCGCCGTGAATTGTTTTACCCAAAGCGTAGGTAAGTTTAGAGGGGGAGCGTTGAAACATTTCGCTTTGGATTATGTCTCGCAGTCGAATAATTTCTCTTTTATTGTTGGGAACTTCGATTCCTAAGGAAGATTTTCCTGGAATTCTCTGAATTCTAACCGATTCAGCTCCCAAAGCGAGGGAAAGGTCTTCGGATCGATTGGCGACTTGGTTAACGGTTATTCCGGGGGAGGGATAAAATTCGTAGGTTGTTAGTACTGGTCCCGGATGATATTCTCTGACTTCACCGTCAACTCTGAATTCGCGTAACTTAGCTTCGATAATTTGCTTTTTTTCAAAAAGCTCATTTTTGTCGATTTGTTCGACTTCGCTTCCGGCATCAAGAAGGGTTATCGGGGGAAAGCGATAATCCCCTGACTGAGTTACTTCGGGAAACAGGGTCCCTTCCGGGGTAGGCGAAGGGGAAGAAGGCGGAGAGGGAGGAGGGGGTGGGGTAATGATGGATGGACCAATAGAGGGTTTGGATTTAGGAATCTTTTCCTGTTTTGAGGCGCGATATTTTTCCTGGATTTTCTGGCGCATTTTCTGGCGTGATTTTTCTTTTCGGTAACGAATAATCTTAATTCTAATTTCCTTGAAGAAAAAGGTAATGAATTTGGTGGGGAAACTCCACAACCTTCTCAGGGAAAGGTTAAATGTAAGAAGGAAAGCAATCAACAAGAGGATGACCAGAAAAAGAATAGATCCCCAGCTATTTAACCAACGGACACATAAGGTGGCCACAATGGTTCCAGTGAGACCTCCAGAGGAGAGCTCGACTTGACGCCAAATTATTTTAGGGATGATTATAACTAGTAATCCACTGGAAGATAGGGTAATGAGGAGCAAACCAAGAATTTTATTGAGAATATCACTTGATTCCTTTTTAGCAAAACTCTGCCAACAGAAATAGCCCAGGGTGAATAGAAAAAGAAAGGACGACAGACCGATGAATTGAAAAAAAGAATCGGACAATAATGCCCCTAGCCTTCCTCCGTAATTGTGGGTTCTTGTCCACTCGGTAGAAGTAGAGGCCCAGGTGGGGTCAAGGGGATGGTAGCTGATTAGACTAAGGAGGAGGAAGAGAGTGAAGAAGAGGAGAAGAAGAAAGGAGATTTCAGCAAAAACACGTTTTTTGCGACTTTTTTTCTCTTTGAGGTCGGCTTTCTTTTTTTTCTTCACTGTTGTGATTATAACATAAATTGGCCAAATTATAATTCGGGAACGACTGCCTTCCTGAGTTGATAACTCACCTTGAAATATTCTTACCTTTTTAAATCTAGTATTTTTTTTGGTTCCTTTCAAGGGCGTCTGGAGTTGTTGTTTAAAGCTAGGAGTAAATCGTTGTTGGCCAATATTATCGATGGCAATTTGAAGGTTGTAGCCTTTCTTTTATATATATATTCTTGTCAAGCATCACCAAGTAACTTTGGGACTAGGCCTTATTTTAGATAATATTTTTTTATTTGGGTGTTTCTCGAAATTAATTATATTTGATATAATCTATAATCTAAAAATTTTTAAATAAATAAAAATATCGTTTATTTATATACTTAAAATTATGATATAAGTTTCAATGACAATAAAATTGACGCCCAAATTAAAAAAATTAATACCTTTGTTGTCCATCATAGTCATTAGTATAATCTATTACTTCTCATATTATAAATTTTTTAAGATAGATGTTGACGAAGGCCTCCTTTTGAACGGAGCCTTAAGAGTTCTCTCAGGAAAATTGCCTTTAAAGGATTTCCACCAATACATGCCAGGTAGATACTATTTATTAGCCTTATGGTTTCTTATCTTTGGTAAAAGTGTCGCCTCAGCTAGAATTTTAATTTTATGTTTACATACCATTAAAAACGTATTAACTTATATCATCTCTAGAAAAATCATCCCTTCCTCTTTGCATTTTTTTCCTGTGGTTATGGTAATGCTCTTGCCCGGTTTCTGGGTTAAAACATTTGTTGGTCTCACCTTGCTTGTTAATGCATTACTGATTATTAATTATATAGAAAACAGAAGCGATAAAAATTTAGCTTTAATGGGAGTTTCAATCGGATTGTCCGTGTATTTCAGAGAAGATATGGCTGGTTATAGCTGTCTTACAGCCCTATTTATTTTGCTCTTTTTAGGAATAACCTTTAAGGAAAGTATTTCTAAGATTTTAATCAATGGTTTGAAATTCTCTGGATGGATTTTTCTTACCCTTTTGCCCCTTGGTTTACTCTATATTCTAAAGGGAGGAATACATAGACTAATTAAAGGTGTATGGGAAACTCTACGATTGGGCCATGTTGAATCGTATCCTTTCAGGTCTCCCTTAGTTTTTTTAAAATGGCCAATTAATATCAAGAATAGGGATTTAGGTTTAATATTTCCTTATTTAGGAATATTGTTATTTATATTCCTTAGTCTCTATCTTATCTATAATTTTAAAACAAGAAAAAATACATATTTTGCTAATTTTATTGTGTTGGCTATTTTAATGTTAGCTATTTTTTCATTTACCCATATTTGGCATTGGACTCATGAATTTAGAATGCCACAGACGGGTGTTCTGGTCCACATTCTTTGGGGTTACACTCTTTATCTTTTGTCAAATCGACTTAAGCACGCTATCCAAAATAAGAGAATCAAGAATACTTCAATAACAATAGGGGCCATTTTCATTGTTATTCTTATTCAAATTTTGTTTGTTTGTTATTCTTTTGCCGGGCACCCCAGGGTTCAATATGACGCAGGGGGCATTTCATTAAGGAGGGGATATCATTTAAAGATAGAAGGAACCGATAGATCTGGAATTCTCCCGCCGGCATCGCAGGCCCTAATTTATACTAAAATATTAAAGTATTTAAAAAAAACAACTGTTCGAGAAGATGGAATATTTTGCTTTGGAGAAAGCCCGATATATTTTCTAAGTGAAAGGAGAAATGCTACTGAGTTTGATAATGGTCGCATTCCTGCCTACTTTATTGACCAAAGATGGAAACTCATTAGACAATTAATTCTAAACAAACCTAAAGTAATTATCCTCCGGAAATGGGAATACGAATTCTGGAAAAATAAGATGCCAGAAGTTTTCAAAATAATTACTTCTCATTATTATTTTGACCAAAAAATTAAAAATTTTTTTATATTTCTTTTGATGGACAATGCCAACCATTTTGCTCAAAAAGGAAATCAATATTTATGGGAAAACGATATTCCTCGAGCTACCCGTGAATATATTAAATCAATTAAGTTTGGAAATTATAATAAATTAGTTGATAAAATTTTAACCCGTTTATTTCTTAATAAAAAAACATCTCCACTTAGCCTTCCTCAATTAGAAGGTTATTTTCTTGTGCGATCAAAAAGAATATGGAGGTTACGTTGGGGAACTTCAGATGACCATTACTTTTCTGGGAAAATAATTTTTTCAAATCAGAAATCTTTAAAAAATATTGTCGAATCTGTAGTTTCTTCCAAGGCCGCAAATCAATTATCTATTGAATTAAGAAATAATGAGATTATTTTCGCTTCAAAAATAAAAAATGATTGGTCAGGATTTGACATCATTTTTAAGAACAAGCACCCCAAACTAACTATCCAATTTTGCCTAACTACAGAGGAAAAATCTCTTGAAAGACTTTTTCTTCGAGGAAAAGGAATTATAGATACGAACTTTCCAGTAATTTTAAAAAAGGCCCCTCTTTCAATAAAATAATTGAAGTTTTCTTTAGCCTACTTTTTTCTAATAATCGAAAAAATAAGTCTTATCCCTGAAAAAATCATCGAAGGCAATTTTCTCAATCCAAATAAACTTATAAATTTTATTATTTTGGAAGGGCGAAGATAAAAGAGAAGATAGGCCTTTTTGCGAGCCTTTTCGAGATTAAAAGGATAGTTGTAGGGGTTATAGTCGTAACGAATTTTTTCCCAATCTAAAGAAAGTTTCTCTTTGATTCTTTCGAACAATTCACTTCCAGGAAAAGGAGTAGCGATATAGAATTCAGCAAAATCCAGGTTCAATTTTCGAGAGAACTTCAAGGTTTCAGCTAATGATGTGCTCGTCTCTCCTGGGAAGCCCAAAACAAAATGCCCAATTGTAATTATTCCTTCCTTTTTTGCTGCCTCTACCGCTGCTATTGACTGAGCTAGGGTGATCTTTTTTTCCATTAAATCAAGGATTTGTTGGTTTCCACTTTCTATTCCGAAGGAAACCATCCAACATCCTGCTTTCCTCATTATTTGAGCCACATTTTGGTCGAAAGTGTCTACCCGGCTATTACAAATCCAATCTATTTTTATCCCTTCAGCTAAAATTTTCTCGCATAATTGCGTCACATATTTTTTATTAAAAGTAAACAAATCAGTATAGAAGAAAATTTCATCGACGAACTTGGTTACTTCTTTTAACTCAGAAATTATTTCTGATACTTCTCTAAATCTAACCTTCCTTCCCCGGTAGAAAGGAACTACACAAAATGCACAGTTAAAAGGGCACCCTCTGGCTGTAGAAAGAAGAACATATTTTTTCTTTTTTATAGGAATTTTATATTTTTCTAAATCGACCAAATCCCAAGAAGGTACTTTCAAACTTAACTTGGATGGTGGAGGGGAAGCAGGAATTCGAATTATCTGATTATCTTCCTTATAAATTATGCCTTCATATCTATCTTTTTTCCCTTCTGCTAATCTAAAAGCGGGCGTCTCTGGATTTCCTAATAAAACATAGTCAATGGTTTCGTACTTAATTAAATTTTCAGCATAGTAGCTCGCGTGTACTCCAAAGATAGCTATTTTTGCTTGAGTAATCCTTTTTAACTGACTTAGGATCTTTAAATCTTCTTTAATAGTTGGGGTGGAGACAGAAGCTATGAAAAGCTCGACATCTTTAATCCGAGGGTCTTTAATTAGAGAATGGATGTCGATTTCTTCTGCAATAGCATCGATAATAGTTACTTCATGAGAATCTCTTAAATAAGAAGCTATTGTAGCTAGTGACAAAGGAGGATAAATTGAATCCCATATAGCCGTTTCATGCTGACATCGCCCTTCCCTAACTACTTTATAATCATAAGGTGGATTTAAGAGGATAATTTTCAATCTAAATTACTCTTAAATAAGATTTTTCAAAAAACTCCATATATAACGAAACCACACTTTTCTTAGTTTAATCACCGATTTTCCATAACGACGAGCATATTCATGGGTAGGGACTTCATCCACCCGGAATCCTTTCTTCAAACACTTCATTGTCATTTCTTGTTCGATGGTGGTGATATTCTCCTTTAAATTAAGCTCTCTAGCAACGCTTGTCCTGATAGCTCTAAACCCATTCTGACTATCAGTTAAATGGACATTCCATTTTTTATTGATACCAATCAGGATAATATCACTCCCAATCATCCTCAGTAATTTTTCTATATCCCCGTGAAGCTCATCACTACCGCCTCTGCCTCTTGAGCCGATGACTAAATCTGCCTTATTTTCAATAATAGGCTTTACTAGCTTAGGAATATCATTTGGATCATGTGACCCATCAGCATCCAAAAAAACAATGATCTCCTCTTTGGCTTCCTTAATGCCAACCCGAATTCCGTCCCCTTTTCCCTTACCATGATCTAAGACAACTTTTACTCCCATTTTCTGAGCTATTTCTCTCGTTTTATCAGTTGAATGACCGTCAACGACTATTATCTCATCAACATAAGGTTTCGTTTTCTCAATAATTTCACCAATTGTTAACTCTTCATTTTTAGTGCAAATTACTGCTGTAATTTTCATTTTATACTCTGTTATTCTTCGGATATAAAGGAGTGAAAATTCACTCTATGATCACCATCTGGATTTTATTTTTCACTCACAGTCTCGGTTGACTCGGCAACATTGCCGTTTACATCAATAACCCTCAATTTATAAGCAAACTTTTGCTCTATAGGTAAGCCTCTAATCTGGAATGTATAAGTACCCGCATTTACAGAGCCTATAACTTGAAAACTAGAATCAGGGGCTTCTGCTTCTTTGCTTAATATTTCGTAAGATTGAAGCTTAAGAGCATCGTTTAGAGGATTTTTACTCCATTCTAGTAAATTTATTTTTTCTTTATAAAACAAAACTCTGTTAATAAAAGTTTCCAAAGAAAAATTCAAAGGAGGAAAAATAATTTGTTCATGAACGGAATCAGAAGTTTCTTCACTCTCTAGCCCGCTTGAAGATACCACAGTCAGCCTGTATACATATTTTACAGAAGTGGGAAGATTATTATCTTCATAGACAAAAATGTCACCGCTAACTTCATCAATAAGTTGGTAACTTGAATTATCAGCGCCTTCTTCCTTCCGGTAAATTCTAAAATATTGGGCCATTCCCGGCTGATTATTGGGATTGTCCTCCCAAGAAAGAAGATTTAATTTACTCGGGGGAGTAGTAGAGGTATCTAACATAGTCTGTAGCTGGAGATTCACCGGAGGATTGAGTTTTATTAATCCTTCCTTATGCCGATAATAAACATTCCAACTTCCGCTTTTAAAGTCAGTAAAGACTAAATGAACACCTCCCAATCCATCAACGAACAAATGAGGTTGAGCCGAGGTTGTAGAAGTGTTACTCATGTTTTGAATATGTGACCACCCTTGACCTGGTATATATTCCCGATAGTATATTTCCCAGTTAGAAGCGTTTTCCTGCCATGCAACATAAATTTTCCCATTATTCGGGTCGACAGCAATCGTAGGGAGTTCTGATGTGGTTAAAGTTTGAGAGAGATTCTCAATTTTACTCCACTTTTTGTTTATTCTTTTTCTGAAATATATTTCTGAATTCCCTTCTCGTCCATCTTGCCAGACCAAATAAACGTTATTATTATTATCGCAAGCTATCTTGGGTTCAGCCCATTGAAGACCAGTTAAATCAGATAAATTTAAAGCATTGGACCAAGCTGAATTAATTTGAGGTGTAGGATTTTCACTAAAGAATACTCGGGAAATATTCCCAATTTTTCTATTAACCCAAACAACAAAAGCCTTACCTTTATCGTTCATAACCGCTTGATGGGAATAAGCTCTGTTTCCAGGATCAGGAATGGCTCCGGCACCTACCCAGCTCCCGGAATTAGCTGCTTTATATCTGACATAACCTAACCAAAAAGCCGATTCTTCTGAAGGCCGATCAATATCATCTTGCCAAATTACGTAATAATGATTTTCATTTTTGTCAATTAGAATTGAACCAGAAACAGATCCACCTGTATAAGTTTTGGAAACATTCTCATGACCTTCCCAAGTTCCCTTAACGCGACGGTTAAAAACAACTTCATAATTTCCATCTGTTACTGCTGTATAGACAATACAAACGTTGCCTTCACCATCAACATTTATTGCTGGCCAAGGTCCTTCTCTTACCCTCACCTGATTTTGGGTTACATTTTCTCCCTTACTGTTCCAATTCCCAGATTCGTTAGTATTAAAATAGATGGCCTTACCTTGATTTTCTTCAACCCAAATTGCGTAAGCCATTCCATAATCATTAGCCGCTACTTTGGGAAAGTAACTAGTAGCTGAGGAATTGGAGATGTTTACAGGGGTTGACCATTCAGAATTGGAGTTGGCAATAAGAGACAAATTTATATTCTCAGCTATGTTTATTTGTTTACTTAAAAGAAAAGAAGCAACCAAGGTAAAAAATAAAATTGGCCCTAAAATTATTATTATAGATTTTTTCATATTTGTACCTCATCGAATTTTTTAGTGTATTTAAGCAGAAGACAGTTATAATGTCAACCAATCTTGTCTTCTAGACTTATTTCAATTTTCAGCTTAAACATTTCGGAGTTTTCCTCTCTGCTTGAATCTTACTAGATTGGAGCTAAAAGATTATGGTAAAGACGCTGGAAAGCTTTGACTTTTCCTTCCAACCCTCCATCGATAAAAAACGAATCAAAGATTTGGCTACTTGCTGTTTTATCGCTAACGATGAGAATGTTATCTTCCTTGGCCCGCCAGGAGTAGAAAAAACTCATCTAGTAGTTGCCTTGGGAGTAAAAGCCGTCATCGAAGGCTATCGCCCTTATTTTACTCAGGCCCTGCCCTCTATCGCCAAGCTCACCAGAGCCTACGCTGAAAATCGCATTAAAGATCGTCTGAAATTTTATCGTCAGCCCAAACTCCTTATTGTTGATGAGATCGGCTACATTCCAATTGACCGTCACGGCGCTCATCTTTTCTTCCAGCTTGTCTCTCGCCGTTATGAGAAAGGCGCCATGATCCTTACCTCCAACCGCAGTTTCTCCCAATGGAATGAGATCTTTGGCAACCCGGTTATTGCTACAGCTATTCTTGATCGGCTGCGTTATCACTCCATCGCCATCAATATCAAGGGTAATTCTTACCGGCTTAAAGAAAAAGTTAAGGATGGTTTAGTCAAAAAAAGACACAACTCGTAATAAGGACGGTCATTTTTTGGTGCCTATTGGCGCATTCTTTTTGCCATTTTTTGTCCAGCTGAGGCGTGGGAATCTCTGGCTCTTTTCCACAATGATGAGAAAGGGATGCTTGTTCATTTGTGCCTTGCGCACTTTCCTCCTTTGGCCGTTCGTGTAGAAGCCGTAATATTTCAAGCACTACTTTTTTAGTTGATTTATTTTCACTGGAATATATAATTTTTTTGCATGAAGATTGCTATGAACTGCAATTACCAAAAATTAGGGATTTTAATCCTAACAATCTTTGTTTCGATGAGTTGTCCTTTTCCTAAAAATAGACCTGTCTTCCCTTTAAGACTTATTGATCACTTAACTTTTAAAGACATCGTCACTTCTCCATTTTTGTGGAGAGAGAAATGTATAACAAAAGTTACTCAAGAATGGAAACAAGAAAAGCTTTCCCCCTTTTTTTTCCAAGGCAGAAAATACTATTTAGTTACTACTGATTTTCCCGTATTTATTGAAGGCCAAAGCCAGCTTTCAGAAGCGATTTCTTTAAGGGTAAATGAAAGAAAGATTCCCCTTTTAGAGAATCCTCAAAGAAAAATGGGTTGGTTGTTGAGAAAAGGAGAAGCAAAATTTTCCGGTTTTAAAATTGGCGAAAAGCAATTGAATGCCTATCCTCTTGGTAAATTCAAGAAATGGACCTCAAAAATATTATTGCCTGAGGGATTATTTCAACTTCGCTGCGAGCTTAATTTTAATCACCTTCAGCATTTACCCTTAAAATTAAAATTAGTGGTTAATGGAAAAATTGCTGATGAAGCATTGATTAATATGCCAGGAATGGTTGTTTTTATTGGTAAAGCTACAGTTGGTCTAAATGAATTAATGCTTGTCTTTGAAACCGATCAATCAGAAGCAGATAGTTCTCATAGTTCCCTGGTGATAAATAATATTTCAATTAAATCCCAAAAAGACCTCATCATGGTGTCTTTACCGGACAATGTTGTTACCAAGAAATTCAAATTATTTGCTACTTATTTCCCTGAACCTGTAGATGTAATTGTTCCGATTCGAAGAGGAATTCTTGTCAACCAAAATTATACTCGTTCAATTTCCATTCCCCAAATTGGTAAGATTTCTTTGGAAATATTGGGATATTCTACCAGACCAGGAGTCATTTTAAAGGCTAAAGGAGAGAGAATAGATCATGTGTTTGATTGTGATTTAATTAAAGGAAACTTAAGTCGCTTGTTTCTAACTACCAATAAAAAAGAGATTACTCTTAAATTATCTGCTCTTCACACTAAAAATAATCACATTAAAAATAATCAAAATAGCTTTTATTTGTCTGGATTAATCGTTAAAAATAATTTAAGAGACCAAATCTTTTTCATAAATAATATTATGAAAACGGCATTGAACTATGATTATGGAATCAAAGAAAATCCTTTTGGTTTAAAGAAGAAGATAGTAATTTTATACAAAGAAAACGGAGTTAAAATAGATGAGACTATTTCTATAATTTTTGCTCCCCCAAATTCTATCTACACTTGGTCGCTTTATCTCCCGAAGTCTGCGGGTCTGGAATTTGGTTTTGGTGTGGCCAAGGAATTTATTGACGATCTTTATAGCTCAGGAGAAGTAAATTTTAAGATTATTTTAGAAGATGGAAAAGAAGAACAAGTGATTTTTGATCGAAATCTTTCCCTGTCTTCTCAGAAAGTTTTTCCCCTCCATCACCGAAGTAAAGTCGATCTTAGTCGTTATGGAGGGAGAAAAGTAACAATAAAATTTTTGACTACTTCTAATAACTTTAATAACAATCTATTACCCGATAATCAGCCTTTTCTTTCTAATTGTGCCTATTGGGAAAATCCTACTATTTTTAAATTAAAACAGGATAATCAAGACCGATCTTCTCCCAATATAATTTTGATATCCATCGATACGCTTAGAAAAGACCATCTTAGTTGCTATGGTTATCCAAGAAAAACTGCGCCTAATCTAGAAAAGTTAGCCAAGGAAGGGATTCTATTTACTAAAGCCTTTTCTTCAACATCATGGACTTTGCCAGCTCATGTCTCTCTTCTTACTGGATTAGATAATAGGCATCATCTTGTTTCAAAGGAAAATCCAAAAATCAATCAGTCTATAATTACCTTAGCTGATTATTTACGAGTTAATGGTTATACAACCATAGCTATTACGGGGGGTGGCCTGGTTAGTTCTCGATTTGGATTTTCTAAGGGTTTCGAAATTTACAAAGAATACGTAAATTCAGCTCAATTAATGAACTCAGCTAGATTATTAGCTGCTGATTTTGCTAAGTGGATAAAAAGAAATAAAAATAGGAAATTTTTTACTTTCCTTCATACTTATCAAACTCATCTTCCTTATTTCTCTCCTAAACCGTATAATTTAAGGTTTATGAAAGGGAAAAGAATTATCTGGAGGAAAGTAAATTTAAAAGTTTTATTTGTGTCGAAAAAACCTGAGACTTTTAGAAATCCAACTCCTGAAGAAAGAAAAAATATTATTGCCTTATATGATGGAGAAATCCGCTTCACAGACGAAAAATTAATAAAACTGATAATTAACTTGCTAAAAGACCTTGACCTTTACGAAAAGACTATGATTGTTATCACTTCTGATCATGGAGAAGAGTTTTTCGAAAGGCAGGCTTGGCTTCATGGCCATTCATTGTACAACGAGCTCATCCAGATTCCTCTTATCATAAAGTTCCCTCATCAAAAATATTTTAATTTTTCTTTAGATAAACCCGTAAGGATAACTGATATAATGCCAACTATCCTTGAGGAAGCGAGTATAAAGTATGATTCGGGTTCTTTAGATGGCCAGAGTATAATTCCTTTACTTAAGGGAAAAAGAGAAACAAGACTAGCTTTAGCTGATCTTAATTCCAAAAAGTATCCACCCAAATTACCCGCTCGAATTTCTATTTATAAACATCCTTACAAGCTAATTATGAATAATGATTTTCATTTATCTTTGGAGAAGTTCAGACCTGTGCCTCCTCCGATTGCTGAGTTAGAACTTTATGATCTAGAAAAAGACCCCCAGGAAAAACAAAATATAGCCCCTCTTTGTCCTGAAATAACTAGAGAGCTTATTGAAAAGATAAATAAATTATATTTAAAAGACATGAGACAATTAGTCTCCCCCCAAGAGAAAAATTTAAACAAAGAAGAATTGGAGAAAAGATTGCGGGCTTTAGGTTATATAAGATGATAAGGACCTCTTTTTTGTTAATAACTAAAAATTGATTAGATATCAATTTTTCCCCATTAGAATTTCCTTTTAAAATGTTAATGGCCAGAAGGAAGAGCATACCTAAAAAAATAATTACACTTAGATGAGATTTAGATTGGGGAGTTGAGGCTAAAAAATAATGTTTATATTCATCTTCAATTTTAAATATTAAGATGAAATTATTGTTTAAATTGATCCTTGCTTTAGAATATAATATACTAACTCAATATGAATTCATTAAAATTTTTAGTTCTATTCATTGTGCTCCTAATTATTCTTTTAGTTGTCCAGTGGAAGTTTGGAATTATTCAGAAGATTTCTCCTCAAGAGATTATTGAACCTTCCAACATAATTATCATTGGTATAGACGGCGCCGGGTGGAATGTAATCGATAATCTTTTAGAAAAAGGGGTATTACCTAACATCCAGGCTATGATGAAAGAGGGTAGTTATGGAACCTTAAAAACGATAAAACCAACTAAATCAGCAGTGATTTGGACCTCAATTGCCACTGGGAAATCAATGTTAAAACATGGAGTGGTAGATTGGTATTATCTTAAGAAAAACAATATTAGGGTTCCTTTTCGTCAAAGTGAAAGAAGAGCCAAAGCTTTTTGGAACATTTTTGGTGATTTAGGATATTCTGTGGGGATAATCAACTGGTTCATAACGTTTCCACCAGAGGAGGTAAATGGATATATGGTCTCAGAAGAATTTCGGCATATTTCCGAACATGATTATCCTGATACAGCTATTTGTTATCCAAGAACCCTTCAAAAAAAGCTATCCATGTTCAAAAGAACTAAGAAAGATTATCTCGAGATTATTAAGAATGAGAATCTCCCAAATTTCAGGAAATATGCCAAAAATGTTTCCAATAATAGTTTGATTAAATTTTATCATAATTATGTTGTCCAAGATAAAATTGTAGAATTAGCAAGTTTATATCTAATTGAAAGATGGCCAACTGAAGTATATGCCACTTACTTTCGATTAATAGACGTGGTTTCTCATTTTGCGGCAGGGTTGATTGATCAAAGTTTACTCCAAAGAGCTGAAAAAGAGACGCAAGAAAGCGAATTATCGCCTGAAACTATAAAGAAGATAGATAAATCTTTCAGTGAGGTGCTAGAGCCAATATATGCTTATTCAGATAGAATTATTGGTCGTATACTCAACAAAGTAAATCCCAACAGCTTAATATTGATAATTTCAGATCATGGTTTCGTTTTTGAAAGAGGGGGTTACGGTCATACCAACACAACTAAGATTCCGCATGGCATCATTCTCGTTAAAGGTCCTTGCATCAGAAAAAATTATAAAATCAAAGATGCTCACATTTACGATTTGTTGCCTACTCTTCTATATAGCTTTGATTTACCAGTAGCTAAAGACATGGATGGGAAAGTGTTGACCGAAATATTCACTGATAGGTTTTTAAAGAAGAAAAAAATAAGATATATTGAAAGCTACGAATCTGATGATGTTAGGAACATTAAATCAAAGAAAAGAAACGAAAAATTAGATAAGAAATATCTTGAAGAGTTAAAAGCTTTAGGTTACATCAAATAACTTATTTTGACTTTATAAGGATAAGACAACATGATGATGTGATGCACCTCCTCCGGGAGTCTATTGTGTGATAGACTGCCCGGGAGAACAAAAATTTTTCAAGGAGGTGCACAAGTACATCATTTAGGTATTGACCATCATCGTCAGTAGTCGCACATCACTTTATTGGATGAGAAAGGCGAGGTGGTGAGGTCAGGGAGAGTAGCCAATCTTCGTCGGGAGCTGGAGAAATTTCTGCAGGGGATAGAAAAAATTAAGGCCGTGATAGAAGCGGGAAGATCAAGCTACACCATGGTTGATGTTTTAGATGATATGGGGATTGAAACAGCAGTGGTCCACCCCAAGGATGTCAAAGCGATCGCCAAGGCCAAGGTAAAGACGGACGAGCGGGATTCCTACAAGCTGGCTCATCTTCTGCGGAGGGGCTACATTCCTGAGCTCTACGAGCGATCGCGGGAGAATCGTTCTTCTCAGCGGGTGTTGCGTCAGAGGGCCTTTTACGTGGGGAAGCAGACAGCGGTGAAGAATCGGCTGCGGGCGCTTCTGGCACAGCAAGGGGAAGAGGTTCGCTTAGAGGTTGCTCGGGTGGAGGATCTTTTCACGGCGAAGGGGATGAAGGTGCTCGGAGGTCTCGCTTTGCCGGAGGGGGAGGCGAAGATGGTGGGGGCTCTGGTTCGGACTTATCATCATATCCAGGACCGCATCAGCAAGACGAACGCTTTAGTCGATGAGTTGGATGAGAAGATGCCCTAGACCCGGCTGATTCGGAGTGTTCCTGGATTTGGGGTCTTTTTATCGGTGTTGGTGGCGGTGGAGATAGAGGATATCAGGAGATTTGAGGATGTGGGGAAGCTTCATGCCTATGCTGGGGTTATCCCCTCGACTCACAGCTCAGACGACAGGAGCTGGCACGGCAAGATCATCAAGGGGGGAAATTGCTGGTTAGGGTGGGCGGCGGTGGAAGCGGTCTAGCCGGCTCTACGAGGCTGATTGTGATCTCCGCTGTTATTACGATAGGATGAAGAGGAGGAAGGGAGCGAACTCAGCCAAAGTGGCGACAGCCAGGCGCTTGCTGACCATTATCTACAGGATGTTAAAAGAGAACCGTCCTTACATTCCTTATAAAAGATGATGATTAAGATAATAATCGATCGGTCGCCTACGGGAACTTCCTAACGGGCCGATGAGATCGCGTTCGGTATAAGATTAAGGGACCAAGACCTGATGTTAGCGTGTGTGCGGCCCTAACATTTTTGTTAAGGGCACGGATAGAAGAATGGTTCACCAAACCGAGAGGTAAAGAAAGAAAAAGGAAGGAGGCGTTATTTGCATCACATCATCATAGAAGAATTTGGTTTTCGGCTGTGGTGCCCAAGTAAGTCTTTATCAAGACGCTGGAAAACTTTGATTTTTCCTTCCAACCCTCCATTGATAAAAAACGAATCAAGGACCTGGCTACATGCCGTTTTATCGCTAACGGAGAGAATGTTATCTTTCTTGGTCCACCAGGAGTGGGAAAAACTCACCTGGCCGTGGCCCTGGGAATAAAGGCTGTCACCGAAGGTTATCGCACTTACTTTACCCAGGCCCTGCAGCTTA
>Ga0190360_1000182_pt1 | contig 35472 bp, 46 predicted proteins | sample 48721834_MG_FD_161271 | JGI IMG/M metagenome (GOLD analysis project Ga0190360, IMG submission 161271) | Hydrothermal vent microbial mat bacterial communities from Southern Trench, Guaymas Basin, Mexico - 4872-18-3-4_MG | ecosystem: Environmental > Aquatic > Marine > Hydrothermal vents >...
GCAGTGTGAAAAGAACAAATGAAATAATTGAAAATTTCAAAAAACAGGAGTTTACTGAAGAAGAAGTCATTAGAATGATTGTCAAATTTCCTGCTCTGCTTAGTTATACTATAGAGAGAACAAATAAAATCCTTGAAAACTTAGAAAAACAAGGATTCGAAAAACAAGAAGTCATTAAGATGGTATCAAAGCTTCCAAACATACTTGGGTGCAGTGTGAAAAGAACAAATGAAATAATTGAAAATTTCAAAAAACAGGAGTTTACTGAAGAAGAAGTCATTAGAATGATTGTCAAATTTCCTGCTCTGCTTAGTTATACTATAGAGAGAACAAATAATCTAATCAGCTGGTATAAAAGTAATGGAATCGAGGTTAATCTTGTAGAAAAACCTTTCTATTTAAAACCCAGCGTAGAGACACTCGAAGCAAGAAGGCAAGAGCTAGAAAAAATTAATTTCAACTATCGAGAAAACCCATTTCCACTATGGTCTCCTAGGGAACAATACAAGAAATTTATTAAAAAAAAGAAAGCCTTAGAAATGCTTCTTAAAAAAATAGGGTTTGTAGAGTCCTCCTAACTAAAGGAGGATATTTTTATTCCAAGACTGCTCTGATTCTTCTTATACCAGCACCTGCTGATTTTTCTTTAATAATCCTAAAATGACCCAACTCACTTGTTCTTTTTACATGAGGACCCGCACAAATCTCTTTTGAAAATACCCTCCCTGAAGGATCTACAATTGAATAAACACTTACCCTCTCTGGATATCTTTCTTTAAAGAAAGCTAAAGCTCCTGATTTTAATGCATCTTGATATGACATTTCTTCTCTTTTTATCTCTAAATCTTCTTTTATCTTTTGATTAACAAGATCTTCAACTTTCTTTATCTGCTCTTGTGTTAGTTCTTGGGAATAAGAAAAATCAAACCTAAGACGCTGAGGAGTAATATCAGATCCCATTTGTCTCACATTAGAACCTAATATTTCTCTCAAGGCTTGATGAAGCAAGTGAGTAGCAGTATGAAGCCTTGTTGCTTCATATGTGGCTTCTCTGCCAATCCCGCCAAATTTTTTCTCAGCACCTGCCCGAGAAATCTCCTGGTGCTTTTTAAATGCTTCTTTAAAACCTTCTTTATCTACACTTATTCCCTTTTCTTTGGCTAATTCTTCTGTTAATTCCAAAGGAAAACCGTAGGTATCATACAAATGGAATGCTTCAATTCCTGAAATTTCTCCTTTTTCTGCCACTTTTTCAAACTGCTTCAATCCTTTTTCTAAAGTCCTTTCAAACTTTTCTTCTTCATTTTGGATCACAGTTAATATATCTGTTTCATTAGATTTCACTTCTGGATAAATCTCTTTATAAACCTCAACAACTTTCTGAGCCAAAGGAATAGCAAAATTCTGAGACAAATTCAGTAATTTCCCAAATCTTATTACTCTTCGAAGAAGCCGCCTTAAAATATATCCCTGCTCTACATTCGAGGGCAATACCCCGTCTGAGACCAAAAAAACTATTCCTCTAATATGATCTGCTATAATCCTAAAAATCCTTTTTTCATCTTGATATCTCTTACCGGAAACTCTTTCTAGTTCTGTTATTACAGGTGACAATAAATCTGTTTCGTATGTTGAGGGCTTATTCTGCAGTAAAGCCACAAGCCTTTCAAAACCAATTCCTGTATCTACATTTTTCTGAGACAAAAGCCTATAATTTCCCTGTTCGTCTTTGAAGTATTCCATAAAAACCAAATTCCATAATTCCACAAAACGCTTGCATTCTGGACAATTAGGGCCACAGTTTGGTCTACCGCATCCGAATTCTCTTCCTCTGTCGTAAAATATCTCAGAACAAGGACCGCAAGGACCTGTTTCTCCTACAGGACCCCAAAAGTTATCTTCAATACCAAACTCTCTTATTCTTTCTGCAGGAATTCCATTTTCTTCCCAAATTCTTTTAGCTTCTTCATCTTTTGGTATACCCTTCTCTCCTTTAAAAATAGTTGTCCATAATTTTTCCTTCTCCAATCCCAAGATATCAACAAAAAATTCTGAGGCATACTTTATTGCTCCTTCTTTAAAATATCCATTCTGTGGGTCTTGACCAATTGACCAATTACCCAGCATCTCAAAGAAAGTGTGATGAGTATCATCTCCCACCTCATCTATATCATCTGTCCTGAAACACTTTTGGCAAGAAGCTAAATGTCTTGCACCAAAATCTTCAATAGGATCTTTTTCTCCCTGTAAATGTAAGGTGAATTGTTGCATTCCAGCCGTAGTAAATAAAACAGTAGAATCTTTAGGCAATAATGAAGAAGAAGGAACAATCTTATGCCCCTTTTTCTCAAAAAAATCCAGAAATTTTTGTCTTACTTCTTTTGAAAGCATTTTGTTTGTATCTGAGATTTGTCATTTGGATTTTGACATTTGTCATTTCTCTTATGTGTATCTATCAGCCACTGCAGAAGCAACATATGCCTCTGGCTTTATCTTTGGCTCAAAACCATTTCCTCTGATTAATCCTGTTACCTCTCTTATCATATCTTTTGTTCCTCCATTTTCTCCAATATCAGCATGAATATATCTAAATTGGTAATTATAGTTTTTGTTTTCTTTTTTAATTCTTTCTTCTAATTTTTCTTTAAAATACAAAGCTAAATCGCAAGAGATTAAAACCTCTTCTAAAATTCTTTCTCTCCAGGAATAAAATTTTCTATTCTTATAGCTAATTTTTTTAAGAAAAAATCTCCCGCCCTCCCCTGTTCTTAATACCACCACAGCTACAGGGAAATGCGGTGTTTTTTCTGAAGAAGAATCACATCCAACAATAATATCGTAAAATCTATCTGTCTTAGAATTAATATAGCTCAAAATCTCATCAATAACTTGATTTAACCTAAGATTTCCACGGGTAGGATTATAAAAATACCCTCCCCATACATTCCTTTTATCTATAAGAGATCTGGATTGAATTTCTTTTTTCATTTTGATACTGACTAAAACAAGCTGCTATTTTTGAATTCTAACACTTTAGTCAACAAAAAATCAACCCCTTCTCCCTTTCTCTATTAAACCAATAATCTTGCGGAGGACGGGCCTCCGCAAGATTATTCTAGAAATCCAAGCATGCGGAGGCCCGTCCTCCGCAGAACTTGGATTAAGGATTGATGTGATAAAAAAATAAGGTTTTAGTCTTCTACTAAAACCTTTGGATATATTTTGGTTAACCTTTGGAAGATGCTTTCTTCTGCCTTCAAAATGAAAATTATTGAAAAAGGAATAACAAACAAAAATATTCTAAGCACTGAGGTGATAAAATAAAGAAAAAGAAAAATATAAATCTCTACTCTATATAAAATCCTATAAAAAAATTTCCTTATTTTAATTTTAATCCCCGTTTTTGATGTTTTAAATCAAATTTTCTAATTCCACAATATACTTACTTTATCAATTTGTCAAAAATATTCAGCAAAAGAGTCTGATTATTTTCAAAAATTCTTTTGCCTTTAGAGAAGCTCCTCCTATTAAAAGTCCCTGAAAACCAGATTCTGTAATATATCCTAAAGCGTTTTTAGAATTCACACTTCCTCCATATAAAGTAGGATGTTTTTGTCCTAAAACCTCTTTCATTAAAAGATTAAACTGTCTTGCTTCTTCATAACCACAAGCCTTTCCAGTGCCAATCGCCCAGATAGGCTCGTAAGCTACAATTATTTTCTTTATTTCTTTGCCAGGGATATCTTTCATTCCTTTTTTAATCTGAGAAATCTTATCAATACATAAAATAGGTTTTAATCCCAACTTCAGTGCCAATTTTAATTTCTTGTTAATCATAGAATCTGTTTCAGAAAAATACTTCCGTCTTTCAGAATGTCCTATAATCACATATTTACACCCTAAATCCTTAAGCATCAAAGGAGATATTTCTCCTGTAAAAGCTCCTTTTTCTTCCCAAAAACAATTCTGAGCTCCCAATTTTAAATCTGAACCCTGAGATTTCAAGCTTGGTATATAAACAAAAGGAGCGCATGCAACTACTTCTACCTTTCTTGTGTTCTTTATTCTCTTTAAACCCCTTTTTGTTGAATTAAAAAGAGTTCTTGCTTGCTTTAAACTGATAGGGTTGCATTTCCAATTACCAACAACAAAAATTTTCTTCATAACTTTTTTATTTTTTTAATTGTTTTTTTAAGTATTCTGCCGCTTTTTCAGGCTCAATGGTAGATATTTCCATTCTAGTTCCTATCTCAAATCCAGCTAAAGTAGCTGTTTTTGGCAAAATTGTCCAATGCCAATGATAATAAGAGTAATCTTTTCCATCACAAGGGGCTGTATGTAAATAAAAATTATAAGCAGGATCAGATAACCCCTTATTTAAAGCATGCATAGCCATTTTAAACGCCTCTGCTAAATACTTCTTCTTTTCCTTGCTTATTTTTTCAAAATACGCTGTGTGTTTTTTAGGAGAAATAATTACCTGAAAAGCCATTTTCGAAGCAAAGGGGCAAATTACTAAAAAATCCTTATTTTCAAAAACCAATCTTCTTTTTACTTTCTCCTCCCACTTGTTCATCTCGCAATAAATACATTTTTTGTTCTTTTTAAAATACTTCTTTGAATTAGAAAGGGCATTCTTTAAATCCACATCAATCAAAGGAGTTGTAATAATCTGAGAATGCGGATGAGGCTGAGAAGCTCCTGCTTCAGGACCATAATTATGAAAAATTGAAATATAGTTAACAAAATGTTTTTTCATTAATGTCAAATATCTCTGCTGGTAAGCATCGATTACTTCTTCAATTTCTTTAACGCTAAGATGAGGGAAATGTTTTTCGTGGTCTCTTGTAATTACTAATTCACAGAATCCCACAGCATTCATTCTTTGATAAAATCTGCCCTCCATTTTCTTTTCTAATCTTGGATAAGGCAATAAAGCTGGATATTTATTGGGAATAACAATCGTTGACCAGTCTTTTGGAATCTTGCCCCCTAAAGGAATTTTTTTGCCTTTTTTATAAATCAACACAGGCGGTTCTTGGGTCTCAATATTACAAAAAGGGCAAATTTTCTTTGGCATTTTTATCTTTGCCCTTTTCTTCTTAAAAAATTCCGGTCTCCGTCCCCTCCCTGTAGCTATTACTACCCAATCTTTCGATACAAGATCAAAACGAAGCTCAGAAGGAAATTTAATCTGTTTTTGTTTTTTGCTTTTCTCTGAATTAATAGACATAAAAATAATAATTTAAAAATAAGTAATATAAATACTAATCATACCTCCCTGTAATGAGGTTCCATCTAATCTTAAATAAATCAATAGCCATTTTAATCGTATTCTTAAACTTTACCTTGCTGTGAGGATCATTTATCCAGGTCACTGGAATCTCTTTTATTTTATAGCCAAATTTTTTAGCTAAAACTAAAATCTCTGGATCAAAAGCAAAACGATCAATAGTGCATTTTGGCAATATTTCTTTGGCCGCTTTATCTGTCATACATTTAAATCCACATTGAGTATCCCAAATCCCCCAAAGACCACAAATTATCTGTACCATCAAATTAAAAATATCACCTACTCTTCTTCTAATCCAAGGCTGAGGCACTGGAAGTTTAGCTCCCTTAATATCTCTTGAACCTATTACCACATCGTATCCTTTCTCAAACTCAGGCCACATTTTTTCTACCTGATCAATAGAAGTAGAATTGTCAGCATCTGTAAAAAGCCTGTATTTACCTTTTGCTTCCAATAATCCTTGCCTTACCACATAGCCCTTTCCATGATTTTCTTTATTATCAATCAAACACAGATTTTCAATCTCAGAAGAAAGATCTCTCGTTACTTGAGCAGTATTATCTTTTGAACCGTCATTTACTACTAAAATCTCCCAACCATAAGATTGGGTCTTTAGATATTTTGAGATTTCTCTAAGTGTATTTGGCAGTCTTTTCTCCTCGTTGTAGGCTGGAATAATTACAGATAGATAAATCTCAGACATTAAATTATTTTAACACAAAATCAACAAAAATAAAAAAGGGTTAATCGCAAAATACCAAAAGTAACCCTTAAAGAAAAAAATGGTGTTTTCGTCTTTTCTCCTGTCTCGTTTCCAAAAACTGGAGTATCTTTCTAAAAGAGAAATTGTTTTTTTCTATTCTTATTTCGGGGTTCAATATCTTTTCAGCTCTATCAATCTGTTCTCTTACTTTCTCTATAATAAAATCAATCTCTGGCATATCGAAAATCTTCCATAGGTTTTCAAGTTTTTTAAAAGAAGTGCAAAAAATACGCTCATCATTATAATTATCTATTACTCCAAGTGCTGGCTTTCCATTCCAAATCATTAAACATACGGTATCAACTTTCATTACTCTCCCTTATATTTTGTTTTAATTTGCTTTGTTCTTTCAATATAATAATAAAATATGTTTGACAAATCAATATTATAATGTATAAGTAAAATATAAAAAAGTTCTTAACAAAAAGGTGAAATGAATGAATATCAATATAATATTTTTCCTTTTGGGTTATTTTGGGATATTTTTGTTAGGGGTAGAAACTGCTTATTTCATCGAAAGAAGAAGAACCGCTCGGAATATTAATCTAAGATTATTTCTTTTAATGATTATCTCCGGCATAGCTCTTGTTATTATTTCAGCTATAGCTATGAATGTACTAGATCGATTACTTATTTCTGCTATTATCATCTCTTTAATTATACTATTAGGGGCTGCGGTATCTTGGTTTATAAAATTTTCAAAAAAGAAAAAAATAAAGGAGTACTGGGAAGACTTCGTATATAATTAATAATTAAAAAAAATAAAGAAACCCATATAATTGGGTTTGTTTTTTTATCTCTCCCTAATTTTTTTATTCCAAGCTTGTTAACACCTCACATCTATTTTTTGTTATAGCTAATGTATGTTCGAAATGACAAGACAAAGAACCATCTTTGGTTTCAAAGCCAAAACCGTCTTTTGACTTTTTAATATCAGCTTCTCCCATAGTAAGCATCGGCTCAATACAAAAGCACATTCCTTCTTTAATCTCAGGACCTGTATGTCTTTTTCCATAATTCAGAATCCTCGGCTCCTCATGCAGTTCTCTTCCAATTCCATGACCACAAAGATCTTTTACTATACCAAACCCCTGATCCTCTATATATCTTTGGATTGTATTGGAAACATCTCCAAAGGTATTTCCAATTCGAGCTTTCTTAATCCCCCGCTTCAAAGACTTTTTCCCTACTCTTAAAAATCTTCTTACTTCAGGAGTCACTTCCCCTACAGGAAGAGTAATTGCCATATCAGTGTGAAAACCTTTATAAAATACCCCAAAATCTAAAGAAAGTATATCTCCTTCTTTTAACACCCTTTCAGAAGGCACCACATGGACAATCTCTTCATTTACAGAAGTACACAACACTGCCGGATAGCCGTCGTATCCTTTAAACGATGGTTTTGCACCATATTTAAAAACAAGGCTTTCGGCAAGCCTGTCTAATTCTTTGGTGGTAATGCCAGGTTCAACCCTTTTCTTCAGCTCCTCCATAATTGTAGCCAAAATCCTACCACCTTCTCTCATTATTTTTATCTCTTTTTGTGTCTTAATAGTAATCATTTGTAAGCTTCACAATCTTTTAAGTTTCTTTAAAATACTGTCAAACACAACAGCTGGTGGAGGAGAACCATTAATCTTTACTACCTTTAATTTCTCTTTTTTAAAATAATCCACCAAAGGAAATGTTCTCTCTTTATACTCCTTCAATCTCACCTTGATGGTTTCTGGATCATCTAAACCTTTTCTTCTCACTAGCTCTGAACCATCCAAAGGACATTTAGTCAAATTCTTTGTTTCTTTGGAATATAATATAGGATGTCTCATTAATTTGCATATCCTGCGATGAGAATTTCTAAATATTGTCTCTTTTGGAGTAATATCAAGCAAGAATACCTTTATATTATTTTTTCCATACAGCTTTTTCAAGAAAGGAATCAATTCTCTTGCTTCTGGAAGTGTCCTAGGGGAACCCGACATAACTACTCCTACCCCTTCTTTTGCTAGCTCTTTTATCTTTTTTCTTACCAAAAAACTGGTAAATAAAGGGCTCAACAATTCTCCTGTTTTCCATTTTCTTCTTTCCTCATCCAAAAAATATTTTTTACCCTTTACAGTTATATATTCTCCTTTTTTAGCGTTCATTATATGAGCTTCTAATATCTTGCTTGTCTCAAAATGATAGAGACTAAATTTTTCTGCTAAAAGCTCTGCTTGGGTTCCTTTCCCAGCACCTGGAGGACCCAAGACAATTAACACCTTTTGATTTTTGGATTTTTCTTTTTTAGAATGTGTCATACTCTCTCATTTCCAGCTGGGCTTGGATTTGCTTTATTGTATCCAAGACCACTGATACAATAATTAAGATTGATGTACCACCAATTAAAAAACTGAAAACCTTTAATCTTGTTATAGCCTGCACTATGGAAGGCATCAGGGCAATAAGTCCCAAGAATAAAGCTCCCACAGGCAGGATTCTGTTTAATACAAAACTTAAAAACTTTGCGGTAGATTTTCCAGGTCTGGTTCCAGGAATAAAACCTCCCATTTTTTTCAAATTCTCTGCCACTGACTCTGGTTCAAAAGTAATAAGCGTATAGAAGAATGTGAAAAAGAAAACCAAAATAAAATACAAAACTCCATGATTCCAAGGATTATTGAAAAAGTTAATCACAGCTTGAGATGCCTTTCCCCAAAAACCCTCAGCTCCAGTCAAAAAATTAGCAATCATTGATGGAAAAGTTAAAATTGATAAAGCAAAGATAATTGGAATCACTCCTGCTGGATTCACGCTTATTGGAAGATATGTAGAAGCTCCTCCATACATCATTCTTCCCCTTACTCTTTTTGCATAAGAAACTGGAATATTTCTTCTAGCTTCATTAACAAGTGTAACCCCTGCAATTATAAATAAAGACATTAAAAAGAAAATCACATAAGAAGGAATCATTGAGGGGTTATAACCAGCCACTAAGGCTCCGAGATTTCTTGGAAAATCAGCAATTATTCCTGCAAATATCAAAAGAGAAACTCCATTCCCAATTCCCTTTTCTGAAATCAATTCACCCAACCACATTAAAAGCATGCTCCCTGCAGTAATAGTGGCTATTGAGCTGATTTTCGCAAGCCAGTCAAGCTCTCCTATCACCCCCTGTCTAGAAAATAAAGCTAACATTCCAAAAGCCTGAAGAGCGGCTAAAGGAACTGCAAGGATTCTGCCGTATTGATCAAATCTTCTTCTATCCTCATCGCTTCCTTCTTTGTACATCTCTTCAAGCTGGGGAAAAATCATTGTAAGCAGTTGAAGAATAATGGTCGCTGTAATATATGGACCCAACCCCAGCATAATAATTGAAAGTTTTTCTAAAGCTCCTCCAGTAAAAACATTCATAAGCCCCAGCATTGTAAACTGCTGAAAGATTGTCTGTAAGCTCTCTTTATTAAGTCCGGGAATAGGAATGTTAGCCATTACCCTAACAATGGCAAAAATCCCTAAAACAAAAAAGATTTTCTTTCTTAGGTCTCGAATCTTAAATACTTGAATAACATTATTAATCCACATAATATTCAAAAACTATAGTCTGTTATAATTTATTCTTCTATTTTTCCTCCTGCTTTTTCAATCTTCTTTTTTGCAGATTCGGAGAACAAACAACCTTTAACGATAAATTTTTTGGTCACCTTGCCTACTCCTAAAATCTTTACCTCTGGCAATCTTCCTTTTATTCTACGAATTAATCTTTTTTGAAGCAATATCTCAGGTGAAATCAAACTTCCTTCTCCAAACTTCTTGTCTAAAACATTAACATTAACCACAGCTGGCTTTGGCTTCCTTCGTTTAAATCTATATCCTCTCAATTTTGGATATTTCTTTATTAATTGACGGATAGGAGGCACCATCTTACGGCCAGCCCTGGTTTTTTGCCCTTTTATTCCTCTTCCACAATAAGTCCCTCTCTTCCCTCCTCTCCCTATCCGCTTTCCCTTTTTGGGCTTATGAATTGGTTTCAGTTCGTGTAATTGCATAGTAAAAAACAAGAAACAGAAAGCAAGAAACAAAAAATGAAATTATTCATTATCTTTTGTGTCAGAAGACTCTTGTTCCTTGGTCCCTGTTACTCGTTTTAGCTTTTTCAATGCCTTAATTGTTGCCTTTGCATTATTTATTTTATTGCCTGTAGCTCCTAAGACTTTGGAAGAAATATTCTTTATTCCAGCTAAAGTACAAATAACCCTCACTGTGCCTCCAGCTACTAATCCTCGACCTTTCCTCTGGGGCTTTAAAAGTACTTTTGCGGCCCCAAACTTAGCCTCAACCTGATGAGGAATTGTGTCTTCTACCATCGGCACTGTTATCAGATTTTTTTTAGCTAATCTTGTTGATTTCTCAATTGCCTTTGCTACATCCAATCCAGAAGCTACTCCAATCCCTACCCTTCCCTTTCTATCTCCTACAACCATCAAAGCTCTAAATCTTAATCTCTTTCCCCCTTCTCTAGTATGAGAAACTCTTGCCAAATCTAAAAGCTTGGATTCAAACTCCTCTTCTCCAATTTGCTTATTGCTTGCTTTTTTTTCTACCATTTTATTTTGTTATTTTATTTATTTAAAACTTTAATCCTCCTGCTCTAGCTCCTTCAGCTAAAGCCTTAACCCTGCCATGATATTTATAACCTGCTCTATCAAAAACAACTTTTTCAATCTTTAATTCCTTAGCTTTTTCAGCAATCAACTTCCCTACTTCATAAGCAGAGGCTAATTTTCTGGTCATTTCTATCTCCTTTACTTCCTCTCCCTGCTTCTTTCCTTTAATCTTTATTTTTTTCTTTTGCGTCTTTAGTTTAATCTTCAAATCATTAGCTGAAGCTAATGTTCTGGCTTTTTCATCATCAATCAATTGTGCATAAATATGTTTGTTGGAACGAAAAACACAAAGACGAGGTCTCTCTGCTGTACCAAAAACCTTTCCCCTTACTCTTCGATGTCTCCTGTATCTTTTTTTTCTTTTTTCCTTTACATCCATAGTAAATTCTTAATAGTTAATACCTTATAGTTTATAGTTTACCCTCCTGCTCCTGTGGCAACCTTCTTCCCAGCCTTTCTTCTCACATGTTCGCCCAAATATCTGATACCTTTCCCTTTATATGGCTCAGGAGGTCTTACTTTTCTTATCTTTGAAGCTATTAATCCTACCAGTTCTTTGTCTATACCAGAAACAGTTATTATGTTTTTTTCTACTGCAACTTTTATTTCTTCTGGAATTACCAATTTAACAGGATGTGTAAAGCCAACCATTAAAACTAAATCTTTTCCCTCTAATGAAGCTTTATACCCCAAACCTCTTATTTCTAATTTCTTTTCATACCCTTCTGTTACACCCTTTACCATATTATTCAAAAGCGCTCTAGTCAATCCCCAAAAAGCTTTGGTTTTTTTTGTCTCAATCTGTGGTGTCACCAAAATCTTTCCATCTTTTACTTCAACCTTAATCTCAGGTCTAACCTCTCTTGAGAGTTCGCCTTTTGGACCTTTTATTATTACATTCCTGCCCTCTATTTTTACCTCTACTCCTTCTGGAATTTCAATTGGCTTTTTACCTACTCTGCTCATAAAATGTATTATATGTTGAAGTTAAAAGTAATATATTTCATTAATCGGCCATTTACCAAACTTCACATATTGCTTCTCCTCCTATCTTTAATTTCCGAGCTTCTTTATCTGTCATTAAACCTTTTGAAGTTGATATAATTAAAATTCCATATCCACTTCTAACAGGATGAATTTCATTAGCAGCGAGATAAATTCTCTGTCCTTGTTTTGAAATTCTTCTTATCCCAGATATAGCCGGCTTTTTATCCTCATATTTTAATCTAATCTCAATCACTTTCTTTACACCCCTTCCTCTTCTTTCAGCTTTTTCAATAAAACCCTCCCTTTCCAAGATTTTTGCAATCCCAAATTTAAGCCTAGAAAAAGGAACATTCACTGTTTTCTGTAAAACAGCCTGAGCATTTCTTATTGATGTTAACATATCTGCAATTGGATCCATAGTGGTGATACATTATCAGGTCATTCACTGAAGCTCTTTAAAACTCCACGATTTCTAACATTTTCGCCTTCAGCGAAAGCCTGTTTTCCTACACGAGGGTTTTGAAAAATTCCCCCGTCCCCCCTTCCGATACGGAGGGTTATTATAATTTTACATATAATTACCAGCTGCTTTTTCTTACTCCTGGAATTAGACCTTTATTTGCCATTTCCCTAAAACATATTCTGCATAATCCAAACTTCCTCATATATCCTCTTTTCCTTCCACATCTAAAACAGCGTCGAACAATTCGCGTCTTAAACTTTGGTGGTTTCTGTGCTTTTACTATCTGTGCTTTTGTTGGCATTGTGTTTTATAAAATATCTAGCATCTGGTATTCGATAAACTATCAAATACAAAATACTAAATATAAATACTAAGTTTTTATTGGAAATCCCATTAATCTTAATAACTCTAAACCTTCTTCCTTGCTTCTTGCTGTGGTCACCACTGTCACCTCCAAACTAAATATTCTCTTTGCCTTTTCAGGTAGAATTTCAGGAAAAGAAATATGTTCCTTTATAGGTATTGTCAGATTTCCTTCTTTATCAAACGAACTAGGTTTTATGCCGGCAAAATCTCTTGATCTTGGAAGTGTTATATGAATCAGTCTTTCAAGAAAATCAAACATTTTTCTTTTTCTCAAGGTAACTGAAGCTCCTACCGGAGACCCTCTTCTGATTTTAAACCCCGAAATTGACTTTCTGGCTTTGGTAATTACAGGACGCTGACCTGTTATTAATGCCAGGTCATTAGAGATAGTATCTAAAATCTTTTTTCTCTCATCTGCTGTTTTTCCAGAAACCATTTTCCCAAAACCAACATTCACTACCACTTTCTCAATCTTTGGAACAGCCATCTTTGTTTTGTATCCAAACTTTTCCATCATAGCTGGAATCACTTCTGTATTATATTTTTCTTTTAGTCTCATCATAATATATCTTTAAAAATTAAACTGGTTTACCGCATTTTTTACAAATACGATATTTATTGTCTTTTATAATTTTATAACCCACCCTAACTGCTTTTTTGCATTTTGGACAAATCAACTTTACATTTGAAACATCTATAGGGACTGGCATTTCAACAATTTCTCCTTTTTCTCTTCTCCTTCTCGGTCTCTGGTGCTTTTTTACTAAATTCACTCCTTCTACCACAATCCTTCTCTCTTTGGGAAGAGCTCTTAAAATCTTACCTTTCTTTCCCCTGTCTTTCCCAGAAATTATTAATACCTGGTCTCCTTTTTTTAATTTCATTTCAATATATAATATAAGTTAAATTAATCCATCTTCAGCTGATTGTCGAGGGAGACGTTTCGCAGCCGAGCTGTGCATATATAATCATTTCTTGCTTGTAAGATATATATGTGAGGCTCGGCGAGAAACAGAAGCAGCTGGAGATAATCTTTGTTTGTGTGATGTAAGCTGACTTCGTGTCACCCGAGGCAATCAGGTGAAGATGTTAAAAATCTTTTTATACTAATTCTTTTGCTAAAGCTGCTACCTTTTCAAATCCTTTTTCTTTCACCTCTCTTGCAACAGGCCCTATAATCCGCCCTCCTTTTGGATTCATTGTCTTTCCTTCCAATACCACACATGCATTATCGTCAAACCTGATATAGGTGCCGTCTTTTCTTTTGTATTCTTTTTTCTGTCTTATAATCACTGCCCTTACTACATCATGTTTTTTGATTTCCTTTCTCGGTTCTGCCACTTTTACTGTTCCTACAATTACATCACCAAGCCTAGCATACCTTCTTTTGCTTCCACCTAAAACATGGATGCATTGAATTACTTTTGCTCCACTGTTATCTGCAACTTTTATTATGGTTCTTAGTTGAATCATATTTCTTAAAATTCTTTTTATTCTTTATCTTCGCTTTCTGCATCCTGTTTTTTATTTTCTATCTCTTGAATCCTTCCTATCACTCTCCACCTCTTTTCTCTGCTTAAAGGTCTGCATTCTTCAATAATCACCCTATCTCCTACCTTATATTCTTCTTTTTCATCATGTGCCTTAAACCTCTTATGTATCTTATATCTTCTTTTGTATTTAGGATGTTCCTTTATCCTCTCAACCTCAACCACAACTGTTTTTTGCATCTTATCTGACACAACTATTCCTTTTAATTGTTTCTTTGGCATATTTTATAAAATAATTTATTTCTTTTTTATGTTTATTTCTTGCTTCTTGTGTTTTGCTTCCCTCAACAATGTCAATACCCTTGCAATATCTCTCTTTGTTTCTCTTATCTGGCTCACATTCTTTAATTTTCCTGCCACTAAATTAAACCGTAACACCCTAAGCTTTCCTCTTAACTCCACAAGGAGTCTTTGCAATTCAGATTCTGATTTTTTGCGTAATTCATTTATTTTCATACTTTAAGTTTAAGACCTTTCAATAAATTTAGTTTTTACTGGTAATTTATCTCCTGCTTTCTCTAACGCCTCACGAGCCATCTCTCTGCTTATCCCTTCTAATTCAAATATAATCCTTCCAGGTTTAATAGGAAAAGCATAATGATCAACCGAGCCCTTGCCTCCTCCCATTGAAAACTCTACTCCTTTTGAAGTGATTGGCTTATCAGGAAATATTCTAATCCACAGCTTTCCTCCTTTCTTAAGATACCTCATAATAGTTCTTCTAGCAGCCTCAATCTGTCTTGCACTAATCCATTTAGCATCCAAGGACTTTAAACCATAGGAACCAAAGCTCAACTCAGTTCCTCTGGTTGAAACTCCTTTTGACCTTCCTTTGAATCTTTTTTTATATTTTGACTTTCTGGGTTGCAAAATAGCCATTGTATTTATTCAAACTTTTCCCCTTTATATATCCAGACCTTTATGCCAATTACCCCATAGGTACAGTAGGCATTCTCTGTGGCATAGTCGATATCAGCCCTTAGTGTTTGTCTTGGAAGAAGTCCCTCTTTCAACCATTCTTTTCTAGCAATATCAATTCCATTTAGTCTGCCAGCCACTTCTACTCTTGCTCCTTTAACTCCTTTTTGACTCATAATCTTAGCTAATGCCCTTTTTAAAACCCTCCTATAAGGAGTTCTCTTTTCTATCTGGGCTGCCATCCATTGAGCAACCAAAGAAGCTGAAAGCCAGGGGTTCTTTATTTCTCTTATCTCAATTCTCAATTCATTCTTGCCTATCTTCTTGGCTTCCTCTTCCTGTACAGTTTTTGTCTTGCCTTTCTTGGCAGCTCTTGCTCTATCTGAGTTACTAGGATAAACCTTTCCCTTTAAGACCTTTTGTATTAATTCTTTTCTCAAACCCTCCACCCCCTCTCCTGCTCTTCCAATTATCAAACCAGGTCTTGCTGTATGAATAATAATATTTATTTTTCCAGGTGACCTTTCGATCTCTATCTTGCCCACGCCGAACCTTTTAGTCTTTTTTTCAAGAAATTCTCGTATCTTAAAATCCTCCTCTAAATATGAGGCAAAATCTTTCTCATAAAATCCTCTGGAATCCCAGTCCTTTATACTCTTTATTCTAAATGCTTTTGGGTGGACTTTATGGGCCATAATAATTATTTGATTTTTATCATTTGAATTTGTTTCGAATTTCGAACTTACAATTTCGTATTTTTCCAAAGATTATATTGCTTTTCTTCTAAAGAATCTCTTCATTCCTCCTGGCAATTTTGGTTTTACTCTTTTAGGTTCAGGCCTCTTTTTCATTTTTTTTATCTCTTCCTGCTCTAAAACTTCCTTTTCTTTTTTAGCCTCTTCTTTCTTTTCTAAAACCTTCTTTGTAGCCTTAGTTTTCTTTTCCTTTTTGGGCACAGGTTTTTTCTTTTTGGTCTTTTTTTCTATTTCGTCAAGCACAAGCGTGATATGCGAAGTCTTTTTCTGTATTACATCTGCTCTCCCTCTAGCTCTCGGAAGCTGTCTTTTAATTCTTGGCCCTTCATCTACCAAAATTTTAGCAATATATAAATTTCCCTCTTCTACTCTTGGATCTTCATTCTTTGCATTAGCCACTGCCTGATTTAAAAGCTTTAAAATAGGAAGGGCTGCTTTCTTTCTTGTAAAATTCAAAATAACCTGAGCTTTATCAACTCTTTCTCCTCTAATCAGGTCTGCCACCAATCTTACTTTCCGAGGCGCTATTCTTAAATATCTCAATTTAGCAGTAGAAATCATAATTTTTTAAAAATCAAGTAAAATCAACTAACTACTTCTCTTTTCTGCTTCCTTTTGAGCAGCTTTCTTTTCTAATTCTCTCTGCATCTTTCCACCGTGTCTTATAAACTTAGTGGTTGGAGCGAACTCGCCAAGCTTATGCCCTACCATGCTTTCATTTACTTTTACTGAAATAAATTCCTTTCCATTATGCACAAGGAAAGTAAAACCAATCATCTCTGGAGTAATCACAGAAGACCTAGCCCATGTCTTAATGGGTTGTTTTTTATCCCCTTTCAACTTCTCAATCTTTTTCATTAGCTTTGGATCAATATATGGACCTTTTTTAAGACTTCTTGTCATAGAATTTATTAAATATTTTTAACTTTTATTTTCTCTTTTTCTTTCTTCTTTTAATAATTAATTTATCTGTCCATTTCTTTTTTCTTGTCTTTACTCCTAAAGCAGGTTTTCCCCATGGAGTCTTAGGATGCTTCATTCCAATCGGACTCTTTCCTGAACCTCCACCATGAGGATGGTCATTTGGATTCATCACAGTACCTCTTACTGTCGGTCTCCATCCTTTTAATCTCTTTCTTCCAGCCTTGCCAAGTCTCTCGAACCTCTTTCTTCGATTAGACACCTGGCCTATTGAAGCAAAACACTCTGAAGGAATCTTTCTTATTTCTCCTGAAGGCATTTTCAAATTGGTATATCCTCCCTCATGAGCTAACACCTTAGCTGATGTTCCAGCAGCTCTCACCGTCTTTCCTCCTTTTTCAGGTTCCAATTCAATATTATAAACCTGAGTGCCTACAGGGATATTTTTAAGCCTCATTCTATTTCCAATTTTTATCTCTGCTTTGTCTGAACAAATTATCTCATCTCCAATCTTTAATTCTTCTGGAGCTAAAATATATCTTCTATTCCCATCTGTATATTCAATTAATGCCAAAAAGGCAGTTCTGTTTGGGTCGTATTCCAAAGCAACAACCTTTCCCTTTTTATCTTTTTTCTCTTGTCCGAAATCTACAATTCTATAAAGTCTTTTCACCCCCCCACCTCTGTGTCTAACCGAAATCCTGCCTGAGCTTGCTCTTCCTGCTTTTTTCTTGATAGCGACAAGCAAACTTTTTTCAGGTTCTTTCTTGGATAATATTTTTCTTGATGTGGTGGTTGTAGTTTTCATAATAAATTTATATCACAAATTCCTCAATCTTCTGTCCTTCCTTTATCTTCACAATAGCTTTTTTATATTCTCTTCTCCATCCGCGTGTCATTCCCAATCTTCTCCTTTTCCTTGGCACTTTAATAATTTTAACATCTAATACATCTACTTTATATAATTGTTCTACCGCTTTTTTGATTTCAGTTTTATTCGCATCTGGATATACCCTAAAAGTATATTTATTTTCTCGTGCCAAATCAGTTGTTTTTTCTGTTATATGAGCTGACTTTAAAATACGGTATGCTAACTTACCTCCAGCAATTATGCTTTTTTCCTTTTTTGTCTTTTCTTTCTTTGTCTTTTCTTTCTTTAATTTTTCTTTTTTAACCTCTTCTTTCTTTTCTATTTTCTTTTCTTTAACCTCTTTCTCTTTTATTTCTTTTTCTGGAGAAGGCTTTTTCAATTCCTTCTTCTCTTTTTTTTCTTTCTTTTCTTCTTTCTTTTCTTTTATTTTTTTCTTTTTTTTGAAAATATCTAATAAAGCCATAAAATTTTAAAATTATTTTTTCTTTTGTTTTTCTTTTGTTTTCTGCTTTTTACTCTTTATCTCTTGTTTTTTGTCTTTTGTTTCTTGTTCTTGCTCTTCAACTTTCTGTTTTAAAAATGTTTCTTTTATTACATTTATACTTTCTAATGGCATCACTAAGTATTTAAATGAAAGCAGATCCAAACAATTTAAGTCCTTTGCCTGAATGGTTGCTTTTTTAGGTATATTTCTTGTCGCCCTAATAACATTTCTATCCATCTCAGGCAAGGCTACCAAAGAACTTTCTTCTTTGATGGGAAGTTTGTTAAAAATCTCTGCCATTAATTTTGTCTTTGGTTGTTCGATTTTTAAATTGTCCAACAATACTATTAATTTGTTTTTTGCTTTAGCGGATAAAACCATAAAAAGAGCTTTTCTCTTCATCTTCTTTGGAATTTTTTTCTTGAAAATTTTTGTCTTTACTGGTCCGAAAGCCACGCCTCCTCCCACCCATATTGGAGATCTTATAGAACCATGCCTTGCTCTTCCCAATCCTTTTTGACGCCATGGTTTTCTTCCACCCCCACTCACCTCTCCTCTATCTTTGGTATGGGCTATAGCTTTTCTTTTATTTGCCATCTGAGACACAACTACCTGATGAATCAAATCAGGATTAACCTCTATTCCAAAAACCTCCTTTGGCAGTAAGGTCTCTTTGACTTTTTTTCCTTCTTTGTTCAAAACCTCGTATTTCATACTTTTTCTTTGTTAAAGATTCTTTTTTTTATTCTACTCGTATCTCCAGCAAACTTCCCTTACTCCCCGGCACTGCGCCTTTTAAAAGAAGTAGATTCTTTTCTGGATCAACTTTTACAATTTTAAGATTTTTAACTGTTACTCTTTCTCCTCCCATTCTTCCTGGCATTTTCTTTCCTTTTATAACTCTGGCTGGGGTAGATCCCCCTATTGAACCAATTTTTCTTAACTCGTGCTTTGTCCCTCTTGTTCTGGGTCTCCCATGAAAACCCCATCTTTTCATTCCCCCTGCAAAACCCTTTCCTTTGGAAGTTCCTGAAATCTTTACCAGTTCTCCTTCATTAAAAACTGAAACATCTATTTTCTGCCCTACTTCGTATTTTTTAATTTCTTCTCCTGTATCTTTTTTGATGCGAAATTCCCGTATATATCTAAAAGGCTTGTCCTTCTGGGTTTTCTTTACCTTCTTTTCTTTTAACTTCTTAAAACCTACCTGTATTGCTTCGTATCCATCTTTATCTTTTGTTTTTAACTGTAAAACCTGACAGGGACCTGCCTCAACCACAGTAACTGGAATCTGATTCCCTTCTTCATCAAATATCTGGGACATTCCGACTTTTACTCCTAATATAAATTTCATATTTTTATAAATAACCTCTTTTCTAATGAAATACCGGGCAACTAACCCGGTATCAGATTAATAGTTGCTCCAAATGTTTCTTACTATTAATTTAATTTAAAAAATCCATTGAAATTACTAATTATACACTGAAATTTCTTACAAGTTAAGAAAGGTTTAATAATATCTTAAATAAATTACATCTTTATCTCAATATCTACACCTGCTGGCAGATTCAAATTTCTCAAAGCATCAATCACTTTCATATTTGGCTCCAACACATCAATCAATCTTTTATGAACTCTTATTTCAAACTGCTCTCTACTGTCTTTATGCACAAAAGTAGATCTGTTAACTGTATATTTATGAATCTCCGTAGGCAAAGGTACAGGACCTGAGAATTTGACCCCATAACGATTAACAACCTCCACAATCTGTTTAGCAGAGGTATCAATTACTTTATGGTCATAACTTCTCAATTTAATCCTTAGCTTAGGTTTTGCCTCTTTTTCCTCTGTTTTTTTCTTTGCCATCTCTATCTTTTCTCAAGTATTTAGTGTTAATATTTAGGGTTCATTATACTGATATATAATTCAAAATCAAGAGCTAGTAGCCTTTTTGTTTAAGCTACTAGCTGTTGACTATTTTATTATCTTCGTCACTACTCCTGCGCCTACGGTCTTTCCTCCTTCTCTGATAGCAAACCTCTGTTTTTCTTCCATAGCAATTGGTGCAATCAATTTAATCTTTAGGTTGACAGTATCACCGGGCATTACCATCTCTGTTCCTTCTGGTAAAGTGACTTCACCTGTAACATCTGTGGTTCTGAAATAAAATTGAGGCTTGTATCCAGTAAAGAATGGAGTATGTCTTCCGCCTTCTTCCTTGGTTAATACATAGACCTGTCCTTCAAACTCACTGTGAGGAGTAATGCTTCCCGGTTTAGCTAATACCTGTCCTCTCTCAACATCCTCTTTCTTTAGTCCTCTCAATAAAATACCAACATTATCACCTGCTCTTCCTTCATCAAGAATCTTGTTAAACATCTCAATTGAGACTGCTGTTGTTTTGACAGTATCTCTAATACCTACTAATTCAACCTCTTCGTTTGGCTTAATTACTCCTCTTTCAATCCTTCCAGTAGCTACAGTTCCCCTTCCTGCAATTGAGAATACATCCTCAATTGCCATTAAGAAAGGTTTATCTATTTCTCTGGAAGGCTCTGGAATATATTCATCAACAGCCTTGATTAGATCAAGAATCGGCTTAGCTGCTTCATCCTCTAAAGATGTAACATCTAATGCTTTTAATGAAGATCCTCTGATTATTGGAATCTCATCTCCTGGAAATTCATATTTCTTTAATAGTTCTCTCAATTCTGACTCAACCAAATCAATAATCTCCGGGTCATCAATCATATCGCATTTATTGATAAAAACCACCATTGAAGGCAGACCTACCTGCCTAGCTAAAAGAATATGCTCTCTTGTCTGAGGCATAGCCCCGTCAACAGCTGAAACAACCAGAATAGCTCCATCCATCTGGGCAGCTCCAGTAATCATATTTTTAATATAGTCTGCGTGCCCCGGACAATCAATCAAGGCATAGTGGCGCTTGTCGCTCTCAAACTCTACGTGAGAAACAGAAATGGTCAAGCCCCGTGCCTTTTCTTCAGGAGCAGCATTCAAATCATCCACACCAGCATCTGAGGCTTGTAGACCTCTTAGCTTTGTTATTTTCAATATAGCTGCTGTGGTGGTAGTCTTACCGTGTGCCACATGACCAATAGTACCTATATTGACATGCGGCTTTGTTCTAACAAATTTCTCTTTTTCTGCCATAGTTTTTAGGGCCCGAAATTCGAACCTCGAAATCCAAAACAATCTCTAAATATCTAAATTGTTTCGGATCTCGGATTTCGTGCTTCGGATTTTTAAGATTATATATTTATTATTTTATTAACCTTTTTAAAAATAGTCAACCCTTTTTATGGTTTTATTATCTCTTTTATTTCCTTTTCCCCTCAATAATTTCTTGAGCAATATTCGGAGGCACCTCAGCATATCGGTCAAACTCCATTGTAAATGTTCCTCTTCCTTCAGTCAAGCTTCTCAGCGTGGTAGCATATCCAAACATTTCAGATAAAGGTACATCTGCGTCAATAATTTTAAGATTTAATCTATCTTTTGTTTCTTTTATTTTTCCTCTTCTTGAGGCTAAATCCCCTATCACATCACCAAAGAATTCAGCAGGCACAATCACCTCCAGTCTCATTATTGGCTCCAATAATACAGGATTTGCTTTCTTTGTTGCTTCCTGTAATGCCATAGAAGCTGCTATCTTAAAAGCAAACTCTGAAGAATCAACCTCGTGGAAAGAACCATCATAAAGAGTTACCTTCATATCAACCAAAGGATAACCTGCAATAACTCCTTTCTCCATTGCCTCTTTTACTCCTTTTTCAACAGCAGGAATGAATTCGCTTGGTATTATCCCTCCTTTAATTTCGTCTTTAAACTCAAAACCCTCTCCCCTTTCTTTTGGCTCTAATCTAAGCCAAACATGTCCATATTGTCCTCTACCCCCTGATTGTCTAATATATTTGCCCTCAGCTTCTGCCATTGCCTTAATTGTTTCTTTGTATGCAACCTGAGGTCTTCCCACATTAGCTTCAACATTAAATTCTCTTTTTATTCTATCTACAATAATCTCTAAATGAAGCTCACCCATACCAGAAATAATCGTCTCTCCAGTCTCCTCGTCTCCCTTCACTCTAAATGTAGGGTCTTCTTGCGACAATCTCTTTAAAGCCGTATTCAACTTCTCTTCATCTGCTTTATTTTTTGGTTCAATACGAATAGAAATAACAGGCTCTGGAAAAGTAATCTTTTCTAAAACAATTGGATGACCTTCATCGCAAAGAGTATGGCCTGTAATAGTCTTTTTCAACCCAATAGTAGAAGCAATGTCTCCAGCAAACACCTCATCAATATCCTCTCTCTTATCAGCCCTCATTCTTAAAATCCTGCCTATTCTCTCTTTCTCACCTGTGGTGGTATTTAATACATAAGAGCCTTTATTAAGATGACCTGAATACACCCTGAAATAGCTTAATGTTCCGACATATGGATCTGCAGCCACCTTAAACACCAGAGCAGCGAAAGGTTCTGAGTCATCACTCTTTCTTTCAATCTGTTCTCCGGTTTTTGGATCAGTTCCCTTCACTGGAGGCAGGTCAAGAGGGCTTGGTAAATAATACACTATTGCATCTACAAGAGGCTGAACCCCTTTGTTTTTCAAAGCTGAGCCGCAAAATACAGGGATGAGTTTGTAATTTACTGTGGCTTTTCTCAAAACATTTCTTAATTCTTCGATAGAAATCTTTTCTTGTCCTAAATACTTTTCTAAAAGCTTATCATCTTCTGCAACAATCTTCTCTACTAATTTTTCTCTCCATTCTTTTGCTTTTTCCAATAAATCTGAAGAAACCTCTTTTTGCCCTTCTGGATGAGGATTGCCGTTTTCATCCAAAAGAGGAATCTCTATTACTTTCTCACCAAACTCTCCTTCAAATTTAATTGCCTTCATCTTCAGCAAATCGATTACTCCTTTAAAATTCTCCTCAGCCCCAATTGGAAGCTGAAGAGCTACTGCATTAGGAGATAACTTGTGCCAAATTGACTCTAAGCTTTTTTCGAAATTAGCTCCCATACGATCCATCTTATTAATAAAACATATTCGAGGCACATTGAATTTATCAGCTTGACGCCATACTGTTTCTGACTGAGGCTCTACACCAGCAACACCATCAAAAACAACAACCCCTCCGTCAAGTACGCGCAGGGATCTTTGCACTTCAGCTGTAAAGTCAATATGGCCTGGGGTATCAATAATGTTTATTTTATAATCTTTGTCTTCCTTGTTTTTTAAATCATCAGGCAGCCAGAAACAAGTAATGGCAGCTGAAGTAATTGTAATACCTCTTTCTCTCTCTTGCTCCATCCAATCTGTAATAGTGGTTCCTTCATCCACATTCCCAATTTTATATGTCATACCAGTATAAAATAAAATACGCTCGGTAGTTGTAGTTTTACCAGCATCAATGTGTGCAATAATTCCTATGTTCCTATATTTTTCAAGTGGATATTGTCTCATAATAATGTTTGATGTTTGATGTTTGATGTTTGATGTTTGATGTTCGATGTTAAATATTTAGTCTTGTTATCTTGCAAAATGTGCAAATGCTCTGTTTGCTTCTGCCATCTTATGGGTATCCTCTTTTTTCTTCACTGCCCATCCAGTATTATCAGCTGCCGCAAGCAGTTCCTCTGCTAATTTTTCTTTCATTGGCTTTCCTTTCTTTTGTTTTGCCGCTTTAATAATCCAGCGGAGAGCCAAAGCCAATCTTCTATCCCCTCTTACCTCCATTGGAATCTGATATGTAGCTCCTCCAATCCTTTTAGGTCTTACCTCCATAAGAGGACTGGCATTTTTTATTGCTGTTTTGAAAACCTCTAGAGGATCTTTCTTGGTCTTTTCTTTTATAATGTCAAAAGCGCCATAAACAATTTTTCTGGCAATAGTCTTTTTTCCCTTTCTCATCACATAATTGATAAGCTTTGCGACAACCACATCATTATAAATAAGGTCTGGTTTGATTTCTCTTTTTTTTATTTTTTTTCTCCTGGCCATAGTGGTAATACATCATCAGGTCGCTCGCTGAAGCTCGCTCCTTAGAAACCCACGGTTTCTAACGTTTTCGCCTTCAGCGAAAGCCTGTTTTCCTACACGGGGGCACCGAAGGGTTCCCCCGACCCCCCTCCGATATGTGAAGATTTAAACTTTATTTTTCTTTTTTTGTGCCGTACTTTGAACGCTCTTGTTTTCTTCCCTCAACTCCAGCTGCATCCAACACTCCTCTTATTACTTTATAGTTGACACCAGGCAAGTCTTTTATTCTCGCTCCTCTTATCAATACAACTGAGTGCTCCTGCAGATTATGACCCTCTCCCGGAATAGCAGCAGTCACCTCCTGCCCATTGCTTAAACGAACCCTCGCTACCTTTCTTAAAGCTGAGTGGGGCTTCTTTGGGGTCATTGTAAAAACCTTAACACAAACCCCCCTCTTAAAGGGAGACAAATATTTTGACCTTCTGTTCTTCAAAGTGTTAAATCCATATTTAAAAACAGGCGTTCTTGTGCGCTTCTTTGTCTTTTTCCTTCCCTTTTTAACTAATTGATGAATTGTAGGCATTATACAATTTAATGAAATTAAATTTTGAAATTTAAAACAATTAAGCGCGGAGCGCTTAATCTAAAAGATTAACACGGATTAAAATAAAAGTCAATTCTCCTATAGATATTCTTCCATTAAAAAACAAAATAATCAACCCACAAAAATAGAAAAAAGAAAAAATGCCCCAAAAGAGATTAGCCCAAACCCAAAAAATATAAAAAGGAACAAAAGAATAATACTGTATCTCAATAGAAAAATTTTAATCTCTGAAAATTTCTCTGGAAGCAGTGAAAAAAGAATATGGTATCCATCAAGAGGTGGAATTGGAACTAAATTAAATAATCCCCAGGCAAAGTTATAAACTGCAATAATCTTGAAAAATTCAATCAAAGCCACAGGCAGTCTTAAACCAAAAAATCTTATAGCTAAACTAAAGATTATCCCAATCAAAAAATTAACTGCAGGTCCGGCAATAGCAACCTTTAACTCTCCCCATTTTTGATCCCTGTAATTATAAGGATTGACAGGAACTGGTTTTGCCCACCCAAAGATTGGTCCCTGTCCTTGTGTGGCTATAAATAAAAACAAAGGAAAAAGAATAGAACCAAAAGGATCCAAATGTTTCAAGGGATTCAATGTCAACCGTCCAGAATATTTTGCAGTAGGGTCTCCCAAATACAAAGCCATACTGCCGTGAGCAATCTCATGAATAATGATTGAAAAAAGCAAAACAATCAATGTGAATATGGTAACTATAGCGCCGCTCATAATCTAAAAATTATATCACAGCTTGCTAAATTTGAAAAACTTTTCTATTATTATTTATCATGGCAAAAGAATGTCAAATCTGTCACAAAAAATCTCATATATTCAAAAAAAGAATAAAACTGAGAGGTAAATATAATCCAAGCACTAAGAAAAGAAGATATCCAAATCTGCAATGGGTCAGGGTTCCTGTTGGGGTAAAAAAACAGGCTTTTAAAGAATTTGCTGGAAAAAGAATTTTAGCCTGCACTAAATGTATTAAAACACTCTCTAAGAAAAAATAGATAAACTCGAAATACGAAATTCAAAATCCAAACCAAACACCAATACCGAAGATTCAAACAACAAAAGCAGGTTTTGAATATTTGAGCATTCGGATTTTTGATTTGTTTCGGGTTTCGTGCTTTGGATTTAGAATTTATCTACTCGGGGCATGGTGTAGCGGCAACATGCACCCTTGGGGTGGGTGTGACGGCGGGTTCGACTCCCGCTGCCCCGACCAAAAAATAATTAAATTTAAAAAACATCTATTTTGGATGTTTTTTTGTTTTTAATTTTTAGTATAAAAAACTAAAAAACACCGCAGATGCGATGTGCTTTAGGGGCCCTGCTTTTCTGAAAAATGATCCTGAAATAAATCCAGGTGGGTGCCTAAGATGTACCCCGCAGGATACATACATTATCAGGCTCCCAATGAGAGCTTATACGGGATTTTTACAGAAATAGCAGGGCTTATTTCATTCTATCTCAAGCTGCCTGCCTGTCAACTTTCGAGCTTCCTCAACAAGGCATACACTATGTTGTTCATATCATAAGGAGTTAAGGTCAATGCTTCCCTTCTTCCTTTTTCAATAAGTCTTTTTCCTTCTTTTAACCGTTGAAGCGTTTTTCTGCCGCTATAATACCATAATGTCTTTTTCCCTGATTCCTCAATCCTTTTTATTTCTTCTTCTAAAATCTCTAAAGCCCCTTCATAGGGAAAGCGGTGTAAATAGTAATCTTTTTCTGTAAATTCTTCTTCTGTAAATTCTTTTTCCATATATCTTTATTTTGCTTTTCTTTTTTCTCTTTCTTTTTGTTTTATTAATATCAATAAAAAATAAATGATATTATCAACATCATGAGGAGTTAAATTCTTGCCTCCTTCTTCTTCTAAATGTCTAAGTGTATTTTTAGCTCCAAAATACCATAGGGTTTTCTTTCCTGCTTTTTCAATATCTGCTATCCCTTCTCTTAGAAATTTTAATACCTTTTCATAATACCCCAAATATAGAATATAATCTTTTTGAGTGAATCTAGGTTTCATAACTCTCTCTAAAGATTAAAAATATCATCTAATTGCTTTATCAAAGAAACAACCACAGGAGGAGGCAATAAACTATAAGAAGGAACTCCATCGTTATCTTTTACTACCCAAGGCCTTTCTTTCATCTTAACTTCCTCAGTCTTCTCATCAAACTCAAAAACATATTCTGGGGTTATCTCATAATCATCAACAAATTCTTTTGCCTCCTCAATAGGAATAGAGTTTCTCAATAATACCTTGGGGATTCCATAAAGAGACAGTGCCTGTTTTATTAAAACCTCGTCTGTCTCTAATCTTTTCCTTATTGGCTCAATACCCAGCTCATCTCCTTCTTTCAACACCATCTTAGCTCCCTTGCATCTTGGATTGTCGCATACTAAATAAAATTCTTTCTTCTTTTTATCAAAGCCTACTTTTGAGGTTGGGAGAAGCTTTAAGTTCCTTGATGTTTGACATATAGGACAGACTCTTCTCCATTTAATTCTCTCATCAATCACTTCATTTGGAACATCAATTAAAACGAACACATCCGGGTCGTCCCTATAACCTATCAAGTCTCTGAAAAACAAGGAAAAATCTATCTGATCCAAATTTCTGGGAAATCCGTCAACAAACAATGTCTTCTTTTCCATCTTTTCTATTTCTCTCTTTACCAATGTCAAAATCAATTCTGTAGGCAAAAGCACCTTTGTACTCCTGTTTTCCAAACTGGAAATAATCTCTTCTATAGAAATCCTGCCTCGATAGTTTCTCTTTAAAAACTCAAACAATTCCTTTCTCTTTTTTTCATCAGCCAACTCCCCATCGATCCTCCTTATCATATCCCCTATTGAGAAATGTTCAATCCTGTCAGGGCCAATGATTTCAGCAAACATCTTTGAATAAGTCCCTTTCCCTGAGCTTTTCTTTCCCAATAAATATGCAATAAAGCTGTTTTCTTTAAGAAATTCTCTCAATTCTCTAATTTCTTTTCCTGCTTTTGCTTCAAAATATTCTCTCTGGCTCTCAGGGTTTATTAAATCAAATTTTTTATCAATGCCTTGTATTTTGGTTTTAAAAAGTGGAAACTTCATATGTTTAAAAGTTATTTTTCTTAATATACAAACTACAAAATACAAGCTACCAATTAAAATAGCTTGTGGAGTATTAAGTTCAGGGTTTATTTAAATTTTAATTGTCTGCCGTCTGAAACAATCTTTATATCACCATCAATATCAGTTCTTAAAACTTTTATATCATATTTCTCTAAAATTTCCAAAACCTCCTTGTGGGGATGATCATACTTATTATTCTTTCCGACAGATATTACAGCTATTTGAGGACTGACATTTTGTAAAAATTCCTCACCAGTTGAAGTCTTACTGCCGTGATGAGCTGTCTTTAAAACATCAGAATCCAGCACCACTCCTTTTTCTATAAGTTTATTTTCCACTGATTTATAAATATCTCCTGTGAACAAAAAAGATGTATTATCAAACACCAAGCGAAGAACTATTGATGTATTATTTGTATTCCCTATTTTTCTCCCTTGCAAGTCTTCAAAAGGAGAAATCACTCTGAAGCTTAGAGCTGGAGTAATAATCTTTTGTCCCCTCTTTACTATTCTCGTATCAATTGATTCTTCTTTTAATATCTTCTCCCATTCTTGATATTCTCCTGTATCTCTTAATACTCCTGTCCATAAAACATAATCTACTTTATATCTTTTCAAAACCTCAATTAAACCTGCCATATGGTCATGCTCAGGATGAGTTAGGACAATTAAATCTATTGTCCTATCCCAAAAAGGCATTTCTTGTCCCAACTTTTCTAAAATTGCGGAGGACGGACCTCCGTCAATTAAAATCTGATAGTTATAAGGTGTCTCAATAAATATTGCATCGCCCTGACCTACATTAAAAAAATTAACCTCAAGTAATTGAGGTTTAATCAGCTCATAAACAATACTCCAGCTACATATATTTATAAATAATAAAACCCCAAAAATAAAAAAGAGGGGTTTTTTGAGAATTTTTTCCATTCCTATATTATACCACAATCTCACAAAATATTATCTTCAAAATTCGTTCTCATTGATATTCTTTTCCTCAACCTATCTCTTTCACCTTACTATCCTCTGCCTCTAAGAAGTATTTATCCCTTTGATTGTAGTATCCAGTCTTTTTGTAGGTAGTGTGGTGTTCTGACAGGTCACTGACAGATACAGGTAGATCATTGTGTACTTCTCCAAGCACCACAACAGGTACATTTATTGATCTTGCATATTCCTTAAGATAGGAAAAGAGTTTCTGAGTGAGCTGTGTGGGATATCTGGTAGAATAGTCAGTGTTGGCTTCAATGTTGTCAACCACTAAGGCAATGTTTCCTTGTGGGTCTGTACCTATCCAGCACCAGGCTGCAACAATGGGTTTTCCTTCTTTCTTGTCATATATGTTGACAACCTGTATGCCCAGATCAGTGAGATAGTCTGCAATGGTGACCTCTCCACCTTGGAACTTGCTGTCAATAGAGATACAGCATGGAGAGTAGTTACCTTGATAGAGGTCAATGTCTGGGTTCCTGTTCCATACAGATACATACATTGGATTACCATAGAACCTTTGCTTTTTCTTGGAGAACATCTGGTTGATTGTGTGAGTGTCAGTAGCTATGTGTTCAAGGGATTCTGAGAGTTCTTGGTTGAGTTCTTGTATGAGGGAATCCTTTCTTTCTTTGCCAAGATGGGTGGAGAGAAGCTGGTCTAGTTCTTGTTTGAAGATATCTATTCTCTTTTGGGTTTTTGTGAATAGCTCCTTGAGAGAGTGTTTTGTTCTTGATATGCGTTGGGATAATTGTTTGGTAAATCCTTGTGTCTGTAGTGTGTGTTCTAATTCTTCTAAGGATGTGTTCTTTTGGGTTAGTGAGGTGAGTTGTTGTTCTATTGTGGAAATTCTGTTTTGTATGTGTTGCCATACAGAGATGGGTTTTTCTTGTTTGAGGTTGAGTTCTTCTTTCTGGAGCTGTACCTTAAGTCTTTGTATCTTTGTGAGGTTCTTTTTTGGTTTGGATTGTTCTTTTTTTATCTCTTCTTTAAGGTTGTGTATTGTTTGCTGTCTCTTTGTCTCAATATATAATGTATTCAGATCCTTGTCATATTCATAGTCTTGTAAGAGCTTGGGTATACTGTTTAGATACTCTTGTGCAGATGAGATGAATCTTTGAAGGTTGGGTTTGAGTATCTGGGAAAAGGTTTCTGGTTCTTCCTTTTCTGTTCCTAAGATAAAGTCTTGTTGTATTGAATAGTCAAGCCATTGTTCTATGTTGATTCCTTTGTTTTTTAGTTCCTCTAGTATGTGTTGGTTGTTCCAGAGAGATGTGAGGTGTTCTTGCATGAGTGTTCTGAATTCTTTGGTGTTAGGATCAATATGTGGGTGTTCTGAGAGTATTTGTTGTTTTATGTCATACAGGGTCTTGATTTTTTCTTTTGAGATGTTGTCAAAACCATAGTATTCTGTGAGTAGTTTGGGGCCAAAACGAGGATTGGCAAATACTGCTTCTTTTAAAAAAGGATAATCTTGTAGTTGCTTTTTTAAGAGATCTGGATTCTTTATGAATCTGAATAAAGAGAAGAATAGGTTTGGTGAGGTCTGGGCTTTTTCATATATCTCAGGAAATCTCTTTTTTAGCATGTGAAATAACCTCTCAGCTTTTGGAATCTCTTCAATTATCTCTTCTCGAGAAACACTGAATGAAAATGCTTTTTCTATTCTCAAAGCATAATCAGTATGATTTGATTCAAGCAGTCTAATAAAAACTTTTTTCACTATTTCTTGTGTATGATTTTTTGACAAATTAAACTTTTCTTTTATTTCTAAAGCAGCCCCAAAATAACCCTCTATTAATCTCCTAATAAAACCTTGTTCTGCCGCTCTTTTTATTTCCTTGGTTCTAATAAAACTCTTCGATAGATTAAATTTTTCTTCTATTGCTAAGGCAGAGTCGATATCACCTGATTTCAACTTTTTTATACATAATTGCTCTGCCATCTTTTTTATCTTCCTATTCTCAATAAATTCTTTTGGCAAATTAAGTTCTTCTTGAATGATTAATGCGTTATAAAAATTATCTGCCTTCAATCCCTTAATGAAGCTTTTCTTTGCCGCTCGGAGGATTTTTTTGCTCTTTATAAACTTTTCTGGTAGATTAAATTCATCTTTAATATCTAAAGCCTTATATATATCTCCTTCTTCTAAATATCTAACGAAAAGTTCTTTTCCCTCTTTTAATGATTCTCCTTCTCTTTCATATCCTTCTTTTAGTCTTTCTACATTTCTTGACATATATTATGAAATATGGTTACTCCATATACCATTTTAGCATGAAGAAAAAACTTAAAAAATTTCGTGATGATTCATAATAATACATTTTATGCTTATTTTTTGCTGGGGAATACTCTGGATATTATCAATACAAGATGGAATTTCTATTTTTATTTAAATCAGAAAAAGCTTTTCATTAACAAACCGAATATTATTTTCAAAAAATTGATTGTCTCAAAAAACAAGATTGTTGCGGAGGTCCGTCCTCCGCAAGCTTGATTTAAGGAAAAAAAGAAGTTTGTTTGACTAAAATACTTAATAAAGATAAAAAAAATATAAAGCATCTTAAAAATAAAGAGGGATAGATTTGAATATAAAACTGTCTTTAATTATATTCAGCGCTGGAATTACTCTCTACTTTATAATGTTTGTATGGCTTTTTGATTCTACAGAAATTGCGATATTAGGAATGATAACAATATTTCTTGTTTTAGTTTGGACTGTAGAATCTGTTTCTTTGTCAATAATACAAAAATACTATTTCTCAGAACTCGAAGAAACAACTAAAAAACTAGAAGAGAATCTTAAAAAAATAGCCGAAAAACTAGAGGAAACTTTTAACTAAATAATAAATAGAAAGGGCAAAAGCCCTTATTTTTTTATTAAAAATTCTTTATTTGACAGAGATTCTCTGAGAGTTAAAATAAAATGGTGGATTCATTCTTTTAAAAAGGGTTAGGGGGTGAGCATATGCCTAAATTTTTCAGAGATGCTCAAGGGAGAAGAATCTCAATTGAGGAGATCGAAGAAAAAATTAGAAAGAAACGAGGAATTAACATTACTTCAAGAAGAGGGGTTATTCGGAGAGTCATACCGCACAGAATAATATTTAAAAGATGTGAAGAGTGCGGCTTCCCCGTATTAGAAAAAATAAGAGAAGACGAAACTCAAATCAGAGCTGGATGTCCTTACTGCGGAACCTGTATTAATTTATTTTTAAAAACTCTTGAGCATCTCACAAAACAAGGTGCAAAAGCACCTCTTTTTTAAAAAATAATCTTTCAAAACACCTGAAATGTCTATTACCACCTCAATAAAAACTCATGGTATTCATCTCCTTTAAACGGGCATTTTGTTTCTTTGCAGTCAACAGGTACATTAACCACCATTTTAATCATATTGCCAAAATATCCTTCTAAAAGAGTACAGTGAAGCGGATGCAAAACAAAATTTTTAAGCCTTAAAATCACTTTCTTTTTTTTACTATCTATTTCTATCACTTCAAAATCTCCTGTTGTATAATATTTCCTCCAAATCTTCGGACCTTGTTTTGCAAGCATCTCAAGAGAAACAAAAAATTTCATAAAAAGCTTTACAATCAATGAAATCTTAGTCTGAAAAGCACCCATCTGTCTAAATTTTTCTTTATCAAAACCAAAAAGTTCCTTTATCGCCAAAAGCTCTATTCCTCTTAACCCCACAGGATAAAAATCCATAGGCCTTATCTCTTTGTATCTTATTGAAAAACCAAAATCATTTAATCTCTTTTCTAGTCTTGCCAACCCCTTTTGTCCTTCTTCCTTCAAAATAAATTCTCCATCAGACTTCAATGAGGTTCCTCTTGCCTCCCCTTGTATTTCCATTAATTTTTGTACAATCTCCTTTGTGAGTACTTCTTCCATATCTTCTATGGTTATAATACCATAAATATCATTATCATTCCAGCTAAATATTTTTGGGGGGGGGTATTAAACAAAATGCCAGCCCTTAAAGACTGGCATTTTGTTAAAAGACTTCCGGAAATCCTTTATTAGGCCTTCCCTAAAATTCTAAACATCTTAGTGCCACATTTAGGACATTTTCCGGTTACAGCTCTTCTTTTTACCCCACCCTTTCCCTTCATTATTATTTCCTTTTCATCCTGCATTGTCTGCTTTTTTTTACATTTTACACAGTATCCTTGTGTTGCCATATTGTTCTAAATTTAATTTTCCAAGACACGACCTTTAATAAATTAAACTAAATTTAATTTATTTTATCTTATTTTTTTAAAAAATGACAGTTAAAACACTCAAGTACTATTGAGAGTATTGTCTTCACATCGATTATCTTTTTTTCTTTTATCATTTTCAAGGATTCTTGTAAATCAAATATCTTTACCCTGTTAATAACCTCTCCTTCTGTTTCGTCAAGAGATTGCTCTCCTTTTTTTAACATACTTGCCCTAAAAAGATGCATATATTCCTTTGTATAACCAGGAGAAACATAAAACTCCCCTATCTTTTCTAATCTCCCTGCTTTAAATCCTGTCTCTTCCTTTAACTCTCTTTTGGCAGCTTCCTTTGGCTGTTCTCCTTTATCCACTTTGCCTGCTGGAATCTCCCATAATTCTTTTTGAGCAGGAAAACGATACTGTCTAATCAATACTATTTTATTTTTACCCAACAAAGGCAGTACACCCACTGTATTGGGAAAATCAACAATCTCTGCCTTCAATCTCTTATTTTTAAATTTAAACTCCACCACATCTAAAGATACTGCTCTTCCAGTAAATTTGTGTTCTTTTTTAATTATCTTAATCTTTTGTTTCTTCTTGTTTTTCATAGACCTAACTCTTCAGAGATCTTTTGCATTGAACACAACACAATCTCAATAAATTTTTCTAAAGATAAACTTAAATATTCCTCACATTTTGCAATAATTTCTCTATTCGCTCCTCTGGCAAAAGCTTTTTCTTTAAAACGCCTTAAAACATTTTCCACCTTCAGCTCATTTATCTTTTTTGAAGGCAATACCAAAGTAGCAGCTACTATCAGCCCTGTCAAAGGATCAACGCAATACAGGGCTTTTGCCATCAGGCTGTTAGGTTCAATTCCATGTGCTTCATTATGAGTCAGCACTGCTTCACAGATTTCCTTATCTAAACCTGCTTTTTCAAGCATTTCACTTCCTTCTTTTGAATGCAACTCCATATTTTCTTTTACTCTTTCGTAATCAATATCATGCAATAAACCGCAAATCCCCCATTTTTCAACATCTTCTTTAAAATATTCAGCCAATCCTCTCATTGCTGATTCTACTGCCAAACTATGTTTAAGTAAATTTTTGTTTTTTAAATTTTCTTTTAATAAATTTAAAGCCTGTTCTCTGTTCATATTTTCTAATATTACTATATTATCTCATAATTTAAAACAAAATCTTCTCTTTTACAATCAATTAAGCTATAATAGATACTGATAAAAGTCTGTTTTTTTATTAAAAAATATAAAAATTTTCTTTTTCTATGAAAAAAGAAAAACCAATATATATCACAGGTCATAAAAAACCAGATACTGACACAATCTGTTCTCCTATTGCCTATGCTGATTATTTGAATAAAAAAAATCCCTCATCTGACGGAAAAAAAGTTATTCCATGCAGATTGGGCAAGATAAATTCTGAAACCAGGTTTGTATTGAATTATTTTAAGGTAAAAATACCAAAGCTTTTAAACAGCGCTAAAGGAAAAAGAATCATTCTGCTTGACCATAATGAAAAAACCCAAACCCTTGATGATATTGAAAAAGCAGAAATTATAGAAATCATTGACCACCACAAGATAAATTTTGAATACGAAAAGCCCATCTTTTTCCACACAGAACCTATTGGTTCTACTGCGAGCTTGATTGCAAAAAGGTATTTTAATGATAAAAAAGCAAAGCTTTCAAAAAAAATTGCAGGCATACTCCTTTCTGCAATACTATCTGACACAGTGGTATTCCGCTCTCCAACCACAACAAAAGAAGATAAAGAAATTGCAAAAAAATTAGCTAAAATTGCAGGAATCAAGGATATAGAAAGTTTCGGTATTGAGATTAAAAAAGCAAAAGCCAGCCTGAAAGGAATGAAGGCGAAAGACATAATCTTTTCAGATTCAAAACAATACAAATTCGGCAATATAAAGCTTGGAGTGGGACAGGTAGAGGTATGCGGATTAGAAGAAGTAAATGCAAGAAAAAAAGAAATTCAAAAAGAATTAGAAAACTCAGCAAAAAAGGAAAATTATGATTTATTGGTATTAATGGCAACAGACATAATTAAAATGGGTTCCCTACTCTTGTTCTGGGAAAAAGAAAACTATATTGAAAAAGCTTTTAATAAAAAACCTAAAGACAATACTATTTATCTTAAAGGCGTAATATCAAGAAAAAAACAAATTATTCCCCCTTTGACCAAGCTATTTTCTAAAAAATAATTGGTTTGTTGTAAAGTAAAGAATAAAAACGCAGAAGAAATTCTTCTGCGTTTTTAGGGTATAAAAATACACAGGCTCGACTGTGAATTACCTGTGTATTTTTTGTGTGTTATTAAGGGTTAAATTTTCCCTTTTATATTACCTTTTCCTTTTTTTGGAAGTACCAGGAAAGGAAGAAGCTAATCAAACCCAACAAAATGAATATCCATACATTCACACAGAAAGGCAGTGTCTGTAAATAGCATAGTACAGTTAATACCACAAGCAAAAGCATCCATACAAACCA
>Ga0190360_1000184_pt1 | contig 35217 bp, 31 predicted proteins | sample 48721834_MG_FD_161271 | JGI IMG/M metagenome (GOLD analysis project Ga0190360, IMG submission 161271) | Hydrothermal vent microbial mat bacterial communities from Southern Trench, Guaymas Basin, Mexico - 4872-18-3-4_MG | ecosystem: Environmental > Aquatic > Marine > Hydrothermal vents >...
CCACACCCAAGTGGACCATGACCTGGGGAGCAACCGCAGGATACGAAAACACAGGTACAAAGACAACGGTCTTCCCGCTTGTCATGGCAGCAAAGGGAGAATGGATAACATTCTTCGACAAGGACACGACGGTATCCGTTACAAACAACGCAAACACGACAATCGAGTTGCCAACAGGAGATGCATGTGTTTGGGACACGGGAGGAGCTGGCACGGACATGTGGTTGTATGACTGCAGCAGTTTTGCTGCCGACAAAAACATAAGCGGCCAAAACCAGATACTTAAATTAGGTACGATAACCTACAACATATCAGGAACCCCAGCTGCTAACACCGTTGCCATAAGCGTTGCATCCGACACGGCAGGTACAGAGATTGCATACCCGGGTGCTATTGTCCTGGAAGAAAATGACAAGGACTCGACAAAGAACGCAGTGATAATAGGCGTCAACAAGGACGGTAGCAACTACATGACAATAAACACGCCGATCTTCACAGAGTCTACCGCAAGCCTTGTGACATGGGAGAGTGACAGCAGTATTTCGTCAGGAGGCGACTCCTACGGAACATTCGTTGTCTTCGATTCTGACAACCAGGGCAAGGCAGACATCTACTACCCGGACGACCAGGCTATTGCAGCAGTTGGTGTAGGATCCGACCCAAGTTTCTCAACAGGAACTGCAACTGCTGGTGGAAAATACAATGAAGCCGTTCCGGTTACAAACCCGGTAGCAAAGCTCGCATCGGAGATACCACAGGATTCCACTCTCAACCAGGACCTGATCTTGGTTGGTGGTCCGTGCGCGAATCCGATCGTAGAGACTTTGCTTGCCAAGGACTGGAACGTAACAAGTGCCTGTGATTACTGGCTTGGCGGAACTGATGCAGACTTGGCAGCCGGAAACGGATTGATAAAGGTTGTCGAGGATGTATTCGAATCCGGACAGAAGGCCTTAATCGTCGCGGGTACGAACGCAGAAGACACCAGGGCTTTGATCGGAAACTACGTGATTAAACCGACCAAAATGGCAACATTGACAGGTGGAGAATACAAGGGCAGCGTAGCTTAAACGTACGCCAAAAATAGATAAACACCCCCTTTTTCTTTTTTATTTTAATCCCTTACAGACGTAGGTACAGCTATTCAAACCCCCTTAATTCGTATATCTTGACTGCCTCAGGATCTCCCCACTGCGTGAACTTTCTTATCAGTTTGAACTCGCTGTTTCGGTCGAAATAATCTTTCGTATAATCGGGGTTCTTTGGCTCGAATTTGTAGAGCAGGATGTATCTGATGTTTTTCTCTTTTATTTCGCCCTCTAGATTTTCAAGATTTCTGGGAAAAACTGTCGCCCTTCTCCCCGAGAGATAGTATATGTAAGGATAGGATTGCGTCATTATGTAATCATCATCGCCGGTCACGTTCCTTACATAAAGCGCGGCCTGGACAAGACCGCTCGCCGCATATCTGTCGTTCCATGCCATAGCGAAACCTGTAAACATCGAAAAAATGCAAACCAGAATCGCCAGGCAGGGGAGATAACGTCCTATTCTTTTGAATTCGCATCTCAGAGCGAAGGCGGAAAATACGGCATACACTGGAAGGTACGAGAGCATATATCTGGGTTTCCTGTAGGGGTCAAGGAAGAAAAAGATTACCGGCAGGAAGAAAATTATGGTAAACAAAATTCTATAATTCCCTTTCCCCTGCTTCAGCATAACGTAAAGGCCCAGTATTATGAAAAACAACTGCAAACCGAACGCCCTGAACACATCGCTGAAGTAATTCCTGATCACGTTGGAAAAATACCCAATGAACATTTTCCCGTAATCAGAGTAATCTATCATGTTGGTGTAGTATGATCCTAGGATGTTTCCGTAGTAAACATGACTCAGCATAAACCAGGGAGAAAGAACGAGGAAAATCCCTCCAAACATTGTTATGAATTGTTTAGCGAGGTTTTTCATGTTCCTTTTGGAAAGGAGAAACAGATAAAGAAAGTAAAGAATATAGGAAAACACAAGAATGGTACCGAGGTATCTGGTGAGGAATGCGAATCCCGAGAATATGCCTGACAGGAAGAGATAAGAGGTTTTATTTTTACGCCTAAAAAAGAAAAGAAGCGACAATATAAGGAAGGATATGAAAACTGATTCGGTCAGGGCCTTGGTGGTAAAAAATATAAAGACGTGGTTCGTGGACAGGAAGAGCGAAGTCCACAGGGCAGTCTCCTTTCCGAACAGGTCTTTGGAGAAAAAATAGACAAAAATCACAGAAATTATAGAAAACATGACCACCAATATCCTAACAAGAAGCACGGATTCTGAAAACGGAGATATCAAAAGAGGGAAAACAGGTGATCTAAAGGTTTCAAGGGGTTTTTCCGGGTCCAGGGAGTAAAATCCCTTCTGTATGTTCCTTCCCAAGTTTAGATACACGGCTTCATCCCACCATAGGCCATGGTTCAGGAATATCAAAAAGAATTTTGCGGACAGGGAAAAAATAATCATGGAAATCAGAATGTATTTCAAACGGCTGTCCATATTTATTAAATTCAAGGTAAATATTAATTACTGATATTATGTCTTTGGTATTCTGGACCACACTTGTGAATTACGCGGCCTGGTACATATTCGTATTTATAGCGGTAACCTGGCTGATAGTTTTGTTCATCAACAGAGACGAGTTTTCAACCATAAGAAGGAAAAGAATAAAAAGATTCCCAACCATTTCGGTTCTCATACCTGCGTATAATGAAGAGAAAAACATTAAAAGGATCGTAAAATCCATATTCAGGGTTAACTACCCAAAAAATCTGCTGGAGGTAATAGTGATAAATGACGCATCCACCGACAGAACCAGGGAAATTGTTGAGGCAATGGAAGGCGTAATTTTGCTCAACAACAAAAAAAACAGAGGGAAAGCCCATTCTCTCAACAGAGCGCTTAAAATTGCGAAAGGTGAACTGATAGCATGCGTGGACGCCGACTCTGTGGTGGAAAAGAACATTCTGATGAAAATGGTTGGACATTTCGAGAATCCCAAGGTCGCTTCTGTTACCCCCGCCCTGAAGGTTCTCAGACCCAAAAATTTCATACAAAGAATACAGTCGGCAGAATATCTGCTCAACATATTCCTCAGGAAGTCACTTGAAATGATAGATTCCATCCATGTTACACCGGGCGTTTTCTCAATTTACAGGAAAAGCGTACTGAAGGAATTGGGAGGCTTTGACGAGAACAATCTCACGGAGGACATGGAAATCGCCTTGAGAATACATAATGCGGGCTATAAGATAGAAAACAGGCTTGATGCATGTTCCTATACGCTCTGTCCTTCGAATCTCCGTTCGCTCTTCAAACAAAGACTGAGATGGTACAGGGGAGCGCTGCAGAACACCGTGAAATACAGGCACATGATATTCAATCGCAAGTACGGGAATCTGGGAATGTTCCTGCTTCCATTCAACTTCATTTCCATACTTGCAGTCATAACTATTTTCCTGATTCTCATCTGGAATGTTTTTGATACTGTAAAAACATTTATCTGGCAACTTTATTTGATAGACTGGAATTTGCTGGTCTTTATCAAAAATTTTGAAATCAACTGGGAGGTGTTCTTTCTGAACACCTTTACGACCTCGTTCGTATTCATGGTGATGGGACTGATACTTGGAGGGTATTTGTTGATGAAGAGTTTTCATATCACTAAGGAGAAATTCAGCTTCAACAAGCTTGGTTATTTCACGTATTTGCTAGCTTATCCTATAATAATGATGTCCTTCTGGCTGACGGCGATGATGTTTGAGATATTCAGAATAGAAAGAAAATGGTAGCTATGACTGGGAAAAAACAGCTGAATGCAAGAATTTTAATCTCTGCTGTTATAATTTCAGCGCTTTTATTTCTTTCAGGAATTTATGTAGGTTATTCGATAAACAGGGAAAAGCTGTCTTACATAGAATCAACGATAAACAAGATAACATCCGACATCCAGAATTTCCAGCTGGAGTTTCTTTTTCTGGATGTGCTAGGAGAAAATGCAACGTGCCCTCTCTTGGCAGACACGTTATCGGAGATAAACAAGGAAAGTTATGATATAGGGACGAGGCTAACATCTTACGGGAAGGAAGGTGAAATTCAGGACTACAACGAATACGTAAAAACCAAAAAAGAGTATTCCAGATTGCTCATAGGTTACTGGCTGCTTGCAAACAAACTTAAAACATCCTGTAAACTGGAGGCGAACACAATCGTCTATTTCTTTTCAAAAGAGTGCGTAACCTGTGATGACCAGGGATTTATACTTACGTATTTCAAGAAAGATCTGGGGGAAAAACTACTCGTGTTCGCCCTGGACGGGGACCTCGACGAGCCTTCCATACAGGTTCTGAAAAGGCATTACAACATAACGTCCTATCCAACACTCATAGTTAACGGAGAGAGCTACGGGAGGTTCCTGTCCAAAGGTGAACTGGAAGACATCCTAGGGATTGGTCGGATTTCGTAAAAGCATCATTTGAACAATTCTTCAAGCAAAACAGTTGCATACGAGCCCTTTGGTATCGAAAATTCGAGGGAACACTTGGTTTTCCCTTGATTTAGTTCATCCTTTCTGAATTCCCATTCAAGTCCCTCCGGGAAGACTATTCTTTCCCTCTCGGCTCCCTCGCTTGAAAGCTCTGGCATGGATTTCAAAAGGAAATCCTTAGCAGAAATGCCTTCTTTCGCGATAATCTTTTCTATCAGCCTTTTTGATTTGTATTTGTTCAAATCTGTCCGAAACCCTATCAAAGGAAGTGTTTTTTCATCTGACTTTTTTGCAATTTCATTCCACAGATACGATTGATAAGCGTGAACGAACATCCTTCGGAACTTTTTCGGGAGCTTCCTCAGGGCACCTGCATAATCGTTGGGTTTTTTTATTAGGTGGTTCATTAAAACTATTTCGTTTTTCATGTTCTTGGGGCATTCCTTCAAAGCGGATGAGAAATCTTTTGTTTTCCTGAGATTCTCCCTGAATTTCCTGGTCCCCTCCTTCTCCTCCCCATCCTTCGTTAGGTATATCCAAACAGCTTCCTTGAGGTTGTTTTTCAATACTGCCTTCCCAACCAAGTGTGTGTTGTTTCGCATTCCGAACCTCTGGCTGCCGAAGTAATTCACGAACCCTTGCTTTTTCACAGTTTCGAGGTTCTTTTCTATCCTGTCTCTTTCTTTGTCATCGATATCCCTTATTGTTATTTCGAACCTGTTACCCTTGAGGTCTCCCAGATTTATCCGCTCCCTGCATATTTCGAAATCCGAAAGTCCGATATCCCTGATTTTCAAACCCCTGAGTCTGTCAACAGGCACGTTCCATACAGAAATTTTCTGGTACGTGACTGCCCTCTTGTCCTTCACACCAGCATAACCAAACCTTTTAATTGAAACACCAAGTTTCTTGGACAAAATTTTCAATGCCCGAAACAAATCCCAATTCTTCTTTCTGAGCGTAAACCATACGTAAAACCCTTTCTCGCCTTTCGAAATCCCCTGCTGTTTTTCGAATATCTCCTTAACGATGAAGTCCTCTGGAATCTGCTTTATTCGCGGCATGGCTAATTATTGGAGTCAGAAATTTTAAGTTTATGTTCCAAAGGTCAAACAATCCCCAGCGTTTGGGATATCAGGCCCAGTTCCGGCCCGCTGGTCTGATCCCCCGCAAGAAAACCGTTCGAATTCGCTATCAAACCTGATTTAACCCAAGGGTTACCGAAGTTGACGGACCCCGGCGAAACATTCACGTCCAGGATTTTCTCGATGAATTTCTTTTCCTTTTCTGTTACCCACTTGTGAACAAGGCAGCCGTTGTTGTTACAAACACCCAAGGACCCTACCAGACTGATTTCTCCTATCGTTCCCACCCTTGTCTCCACTCCCAAGAAATCCCGGATATCCTTTTTATATTTTTTCAGATCTTTCGAAATTATACACCCCCTGTCATTCGAGAGAATAAGATTGCCGAAGGCCGTGTGCTTCGTTTCGAGAACAAGGACGTCGAAGTTCCTCTGCATCTCCTCGATCTCCTCATCATATATCCTGTCAGAAATCACAATTCCGTTGGAATTGCCTGCAGTGAAAATTCCTATCAATCCCGTTCCCAAGACGCTCGTCCGGTAAACAGGAACCTTCAAAACCTTTTTGATCAGGTTAATGTCTTTAATTCGAATGAACCGGTTAACAAGACAGAACTTATCGGTTGTGAAAGCAAACAACCCTATGTTTGGGTCCTTGTGAAAATTGAGTTTCGCGATTTTCATTTTATTTCTTTTTCTTTTCTTCCTTAAATTCTTTCTTTTCTTCCTTTGGTTTTACCTCAGTTTCCTTCTCCTCTTTATCGGTCTTCTTGACCCCTTCTTCTGCTTTATCTTCAACTGCCTTTGTTTCCTTGGCTTCGCCTTCACCTTCTTTTTTGGTGAACCTTTCCTTGAGACCTGCGATACCTGTCTTTTTCTTCTTTTCCTTCTCTATGACCTCTCCGGGGAGTTTTGCCTGGACGCTTTCTATGTCTCCCTTCACCTCGACTTTTATCTTTCCGGGAGGCTTTTTGAAGCCCCGCGAAAACAATAATTCGTTCAACCCACTCGAAAGCTTTATTTCATTGGATTTTGTGTGTTTTCTCAGGAATTTTTCCACTTCTCTCCGGGCGCGGTTGGACCTTTTCGATCTCGGCTCTTTCAACCAGTCCCTTCTCAGGGGGATTGTGTAAATCCTTTCTATTTCGGAGGTTTTGGTTTTTTCAGCCATCCTTCCACCTTAAACCTTGAGTTTCGCTCCCCTTCTCCACTCCTTTGTTCGGACGCGAATCCTTCGAGTTCTCGCCCTTTTGAGACCGAACTTCTTTATGTCCGCCCAGCGGGGAGCAGACCTTCTCTTGCCCTTGGCTGCCAGCCTCACCTTCTTCCCTGGAGTTTTGTTTCTTCCCATCTTTTCACTTCTTCTTTATCTTGAAATCCTTCTTTTCCGAGAGGAGCCCGAGTATTTTCTTCATTTGCTCATCCGTAACCGTCCCCTTTATTTTGCCTGTCTGGTATATCTGAAGGAGATAGAGTTCGGCCTGCGCTGCCAGTTCAGGGTTCACCGAACGTACGCGACCTAGTCTTTCGAAAGCTTCCTTCGAAAGCATCTTGCCGAGCACCTGTCTTTTCAGGGCTTCGAGCTGTTGCATTTGTTGCAGCTGATTGGGATCAATATAATCCATACCAAACCTCATTTTTCCGGGGCTTTTGTGATTTCATTCAGGAAGAGCTTGCCCTTTGCGGTTATCATCCTTCCCTTCCCCTTTTCTGTTTTCACGAACCCTGCCTTCTCGAGCTGTTGAAGAACCCTTCGAATAATCGCGCCTGAGGCAGGATATTTGTGTTCAGGCTTGTGCCCCCTCCTCTTTCGTGACCCGTAAACCTTTCTTAACCGTGAAATGCCCGAGGATTTGTTTTTGGATAGTTTGTGGAGTATGGACGCCGAACGTACGTACCACCAGTTATTTTGTGAAGGCGGTCTTTCTTTGCACACGCCTGTCTTGACAAATTTTGCCCATTCGGGAGGTTTCATATCCTCCATCTTCTCGAGCCTTCGGGCGGCTTCTTCTATCAGTCTTTCGGTCGTTATGCTTTTCGCCATTTAAACACCTTAACCTACACTATTATAGATTAACTATATATATTTTTCTTTTTTAAGCTTTGCCAAAAAATATGTAAATATGACTCTTGGATGGGAAAGGGGGGAAGACGTAATTGCAGAGAGGTTCAAGAGGGAAGAAATACCGGGCACGTTCAAAAAGAAATTCCATGCAAAGGGTGATGAAGGCCTGGTAATAGAGAAGCACGGGGAGATATACAAAGAACTTGGCTCGGGTGAGTTTGCAGTGAGCAGCCTGCTTGACAAAGATTTCACGGACCTGCTGGTAATGGACAAGTCGGAGAAATCGCTTGACAGAACACTGAAAAGGGTGTGGCTCAAGGACGAGAAAAGGATGGACGTGCATTTTGAAATAAAATTCAAGGTTTTCCATGCTGACCGGTTTTCAAGAAACCTCATAAAGAACAGGAAAAGGCTTTTCATGGAGGATGTATGGGCTGATATCTTGTCAGATCTCATCTACAAAAAATCCCTGCCGGAGATAAAAACTCACAAAATAACTGAATTCTTGAAGGATGATTTCTGCAAGAAAACAAAGGGGGAGATAGAAAACGATATGAAAAAACTGTTCAAGGACTGGGGTCTTATACTAACGTACTTCTCGGTCGATTTCATCATTCCTGAAGAGGAAAAAGGCATGAAGATGGGAAAGTGGAGTAAAGGAGAGGGGGCAGCATCTTCAAAAGAGGTGAAAGGGCCTCCTGTGGAAAGGCCTGCAGAAGAATTGGCGAAAGAGATCGAATCACGGATAGGGGAGAAGAGCAGGGAAGAAGTTGCAGATGAGATGGAGAAAGAAAGGCTGGAGGAGGAAGTTAGAATGGAGCTGGAAAAGGAACAGGAGCAGAAAGACACAGAAGCGGCTCTAGAGGCCCTGAAACTAAAGGAGATAAAGGACAAACAGGAAATTCTCAAGAAAAGCGAAGAAAAGGAGCTTGGTACAGCAGAAGAAAAAGAAGAGACTGCAGAGGAGCTCAAAAAAAGGCTCGGGGAGCTGAAACAGGCAAAGGAAGTAACAGAAAAAAAATTCTACAAAAAGGAACTCAGCGAGGAAGCATTTCAGAGAATGATGGAGAATTTTGAAGAGAAAATAATAGAGGTAGAAACAAAATTAAAATCCAAGAAAGGTTAGTCCATCGCCTCCATTGCAACGGCCATAAAGGCCAGAACGAACCCGAGTGCTATTGAGAGAATAAAGTTGAACGTCGAAATCTCCGGGTTCAGTATGATTTCTGATGCATTATAAATAACAAGGGTTGCGGCCAGACCCAGCAGGGGAACGGAGGCTATCCTTGATGTTTTCCTTTCCTTGCTTGTTACCCTTTTACCGAGCCATGCTATTGTTCCTGCTATCCAGAAGAAGTATATGGATGCAACCAGGAAGGCGGCAGTGGCCTCGAACAATCCTATGTTGATGAAATCTATCACAGAGATGTAGCCCCTGTAGAGGGCCAGGGCAGTGACAGCTATCGACACTATGTACATGAAAAAGGCAAATCTCCTTCTGGTGAATGAATCTTTGAATTCGTTGAACGCTCCCATAATATAGTCTTCGAGCTTGAAACCCTTTATGAAGAGATACGCACCTATCACGCCAACAATGACCCTCCAGCCGGTATCACCCATCAGCGCATAAAGAAGCAGGGCTATTGCCGGAAGCCCGAAAACAAGTCTGGCGAACTTCGGGTTTTCTATGCTCTCCTTTATGAAGTCCTTTATCTTATAGTAGCCTGATTCGAGCCTTTCGGATTGTCTCACTATTATCCTTCTTACGGAAAGTATGGGTATGTGAGACTGTATAATCGGGATAACATTCTCGTCATCCATGCCGTCTGTTACAAGAACAACAAAATCGCTGGGCTTCTTTGCCAGAACCTTCGCAAGCTGTTTTGCGATTTCCCTGTCTGCATCTATTCCCCGGTTTTTGTGGCCCGTCAAAACAGCGATTTCCACATCGTACTTTCCCTTGAGCTCCTCGAAAACCTTGATCGCCCCGAACAGTGCGTTGCTGTCGCTTTCTTCCGGGTCCTCGAGACTCAGGTTCGTGGCTGTTTTCAGTATCTTCTCCCTGCCAATGAGAGGGCCTTTAACATTTAGCTTCTGGCCTATATCGTCATCCCTGTCTACGCTCATTACAAGTATCTTGTCCTTCGGCATGCTTCTTTCCCCCGGGCGAGGTAAATCGAGGTAAATAATTCTATGATAAAGATATATATAATCCTTTTATAATAGACATATAAAATTAAGGCGATTGACGTGGAAAACGGGAAAATCAGGGCTGAAATCGGGATAATTGGGGGGACAGGAATATACGATGCAAAGATATTCAAAAATTCAAGGCTGGTTTCTGTAAAAACGCCTTACGGGAACCCGTCGGACAGGATAAAAGTCTGCGAATACAGGGGAAAGGCAATCGCCCTGCTCCAGAGGCACGGAGCGAGGCACACGATACCACCGCACAGCATTAACTTCCGGGCAAACATATTCGCTCTAAAGGAACTGGGTGTGAAAAGGATTATAGGGACTGCTGCTGTCGGTTCGCTGAAGGAAGCGTACGAAAGGGGCGATGTGGTGTTCCCAGACCAGCTCATAGATTTCGGAAGAGAAGTTACAACATATTATGACGGGCCAGAGGTTTGTCACATTGCCTTCGCCGACCCGTTCTGTCCTGAAATACGCGGGAAATTGATAGAAACCGCGAAAGCACTCGGCACAAAATTCCATGACAAGGGAACGTACCTTCGGATATCCGGACCCAGATTCTCCACGCGGGCAGAATCCAAAATGTTCAGAAAGTTTGGGGATATCATAGGAATGACGTGCATACCTGAGGCTATCCTTTCGAGAGAGCTCGGGATTTGCTACGCTGTAATCGCGACCGTAACCGATTACGATGTCTGGGCAGATAAACCTGTAAATGCAGAAGAGGTAATAAAAACAATGAATGCAAACGCGGAAAAAACTGAGCGTATTATAGAGCATGTCTTAGATAAAATACCCAGAGAAAGGAAATGCGGATGCGGGGAAGCGCCCGAGAAGGGGAAATTCTGAATGCAGGCTACATATTTATATATTTATTCTGTTAACATCAATAATAATCGTCAGGTGTTGCCATGAGGCTAAGGGAAAAGAATCCGGTAACAAAGGAAATGATTGAAACCATACGAAATAAAGGCTTTGAAAATAAGTCAAAGCTCTGGGTAGCCGTGGCTGAAGATCTGAACAGGGTAAGAAGAAAACGATACGAAGTTAACCTGAACAGGCTCGAAAAATACGCAAAGGCGAGGGAAAAGATCGTTGTTCCTGGAGTTGTTCTGGGCAACGGTGAGGTAAAGAAAAGGCTCGAGGTGGCTGCCTTAAAGTTTTCAGGAAAGGCAAAGGAAAAAATTGAAAAGGCCGGTGGGAAATGCCTGACCATAGAGGAAATGTTCAAAGAAAACCCCAAAGGAAAGGGCATAAGGATAATGGGATAAAATTACATACAAAGGGATGAGTAGTGCCCTAGAGAAAGGGAAATGTGTGCCCTTCTATGGGCCAAGGATAATGGGATAATGACTTTGATAAACGCAGAGGATTGCATTGCAGGAAGACTCGCTTCTTTGGTAGCCAAGCGTTTGCTCAAGGGCGAGGATATCGTAATAGTCAACGCGGAAAAATCAATAGTTTCAGGCAACCCGAAGGCAGTTGAGGAGTTCTTCAGCGAAAAGGTAAAGAGAGGCGATCCTTATCACGGACCTTTCTACCCCAAAAGTCCGGAAGGCGTCCTGAGGAGGATCGTAAGGGGCATGCTCCCGTTTCACAAGCCAAGAGGCAGGGAGGCCTACAGGCGCCTGAAAGTTTACCGCTCCGTACCGGAGGAACTGAAGGTGGGCGAAATGGAAACCATAGGAAAGGCGAAGGCCAAGCTTGAACACAAATTCGTTTACTTGGGCAAGATATGCAAAAAATTGGGGGGTTAGATGAAAGGAAAAGCTGAGAAAAATACAGGTAAAAAACCCTTAAAGAAGGCTGGAAAGGCAAAGGAGAAGGTAGAGGAGAGAATGAAAAAGAAATTAGTGAGAAAGGCCCAAGGTAAGTCCGCGGAGAAAGGCAAGGGAGTAGTATTTACAGTTGGTAAAAGGAAGAGGGCAGTGGCAAGATGCGTAACGAAAGCCGGATCAGGACTCATATTGATAAATTCAAAACCTCTCGAAAACTTTAAGGATGAGGTTTTCAGGATGAGGATAAAAGAGCCTCTCATACTATCAGGGGACGCATGGAAATCATATGATTTCATGGTTAATGTGAAGGGAGGGGGTGTTTCCGGTCAGGCCGAGGCCATCAGGCAATCGGTGGCAAGAGGACTTGTCGAAATTTTCGGCTCCCAATTGAAAGAGAAATTCATGGAATACGACAGGAACTTGCTCGTCTACGACCCGCGAAGGACAGAACCCCACAAGCCGCCGAGGAGTTCGCAGGGTCCGAGGAGGTACAAGCAGAGGTCTAAGAGATAAAATTTTTAAATAAATCTGTTTAAGTGATGCTTATGGAGTATGCAAGGATAAAGCTCGCCGGGAGGAGCCAGAAGCAACTGGAAGAAATATGTAGTCAAATCAAGGAGATTGCCCACAAGTACGGAACTTCAACGCGCGGGCCGATTCCGCTTCCCACAAAGAGGCTGAGGGTAACCACTCTTAAAACACCCTGCGGTGACGGAACAGGTCACGGGAATGCGACCTATGACAAATGGGAGATGCGCATACACAGGAGAATTATAGACATAGGAACCAACGAGCGAGCGTTACGACAAGTGGTTCGCATACCCATACCTGAAGGCGTTAAGATTGACATAGAATTGAGATAAATCTACCTTCTTTCTAAAGATTGTAAATAGACAAGAATCCTCTGATCATTCTCCTTAAATCATCAATTGACTTTATTTTTAATAAACTTCTCAGAATATAAGAGGGTCTAAGATAGAACTGCTTGTGTGCATAGTCAATAAATTTGCTAAACTCCTCTTTGTCTATTCCCTTAGGCGTGTACATAACAATCGTATGATCCAACTGTGAGCAATTCTTACTGAAGTCAAACTTATAACCCTCTTTGGTCAACATTTTGTAAAACTCCGTACCGGGGAATGGGGTGAATTTGTTAAAATGTGCGAAATCAGGATTTAACTTTTTTGCAAATTCTAAAGTTTTTTTCATGCTTTCAGAGGTTTCTGCTGGAGTGCCCAGAAGAAAATCACATCTTATACTAAGTCCTACTGACTTCGCATACTTTACCGCTGCCATACTCTGCTCTATGGTTATACCTTTGTTCAAACTTTTAAGTACTCTCGGGTCTCCTGATTCGATTCCAAAAAGAATTTGCCAGCAACCAGAATCTTTAATCTTGCGTAACATTTCTTCTGAGACTTTATCAACTCTTGAAAGACAAGACCATTGAAAATCATAACCCCTTTCCTTCATGCCATCGCATATTTTGTAAACTCTTTTTCTGTTAAGGGTCAGTGTATCATCGAAAAATTTAAGATCCTTTATGCCGAATTTTTCTACCAATAGATCTATCTCATCTAGTACGTTTTCAGGACTTCTTTCTCTGTAACTACAACCAAATACCGCGTTGTCACAGAATCTGCATCTAAAGGGACAACCCCTTGTTGTCATTATAATTCCTTGAGGTAGTTTTTTGTAAGAGGCTGGCGTTGGAGAATATTCAGACAATTTTGGTAACAAATGCCAAGCCGGAAAAGGGATGTCATCAAGGTTTCTTATGAATTCTCTTTTGCCTGTGAAATAAATTTTATTCTCCTTCCTGTAAACAATACCCTTTACCTTTTTAACGTTTTTACCATCGGTTTTTTTAAGCTCTTCACACAGTTCAAGCATTGTTAGTTCACCTTCTCCTAAAACACCAAAATCAAATAATCCAGTTTTCATGACCTCTTCAGGTAGAGCTGTCACATGGGATCCTCCTATCACAACTATTGTCTCAGGTAACTCTTTCTTGATGTCTTTAGCGACCTTCAAAGCGCTCTCGTAGACAGGGGTAGTTGATGTTATTCCAATTACATCAGGATTTTCTCTTTTGAGAATTCTTATCAACTCCTCATATGATTTCCCAAGGCTGCAGTCAATTATCTTAACATTAAATCCGTTTTTCTCGAGAAATGATGCCACATAGGCCAGGCCTAAAGGTGGGATCAAATTCATAACGTGTCTCATGCTCTTTGTTTTACCTGTTAACTCTTTAAGACCGAAAGGTGGGAAAACTAGAACTATTTTCATATCACTCAACCCAGTAATATTTACAAATACCTTCCATTCCTGATAATATTACATCTTTATGGTCTATTGGAAATAGTTTGCAAAATTTTGGCATTTTCTCATAAATAAGGCACTTGTTGTTTTTGAAAAAAGGGCATCCTGGCCTGGTTAATTCACAACACGTAATTTTGCAATCATCACAATTTCCCTTTCTTTTGGAGATACTGCTTAGTACATAATTCCTTCTGAAATAGAAGAGAAATCTCCTTCTGAAGGAAGCGTAGAGAGATCCTATAAGCATTCGGAGATTCCGTGATCTTTTCATTTTTAAGGATTTACAGCCAAGTTTTATAACTCTTGTTATCCAAAAACTCTTATTATCCAAAATATAATAAAGTGAATTAAATGAAAAAAGAATTAGGCTTCTGTGTTGTTGGTTGCGGGAAGATGGGAGTTAGAAGAATTAATTCTGTAGTTAAACACAAAAACTCAAGACTTATTTCAATTGTGGATGCGGACGGAAAAAGATTGAATGAAATTTACAGGAAATACAAACTTAAATGCAAAAAGTTTGAAGATTACAAAAAAGCGATAGATGACAGTGATGTTAATTGCGTTATAGTTTGTACTCCGAACAAATTCCATTTTCCTGTTTCAATTTTTGCGCTCTCCAAAAAGAAGCATGTTCTCTGTGAGAAGCCTTTGGCAATGAGCCCAAAAGAAGCTTTAAAAATGGTGAAACTATCTGAAAAGAACGGGCTTTTCTTAAAAACTGGTTCAAATCACAGATTCTTTCCTAATGTCAAAAGGGCAAAAGAATTCATAGAAAAAGGAGTCATAGGAAACATTAATTTCATATATGGTGAGATAGGTCATAAAAAATCCCTTCCTGACTGGTATAAAAAAAAGGATTTGTCGGGTGGTGGAACGATAATAGATAACGGCGTCCATCTCATTGACATAGCAAGATGGTTGTGTGGGGATTTCAAAGAATGTTACGGAAGAGTTCACAGTATGTCGGATACAGAAGTTGAAGATAACGGCTTCGCATTTTTAAAATCGAAAAATAAGAATTTATTTTTGAAATCCTCTTGGAACAAATCAAATGGATACATGAAGATTGAAATACTTGGAGAAAGGGGTTCACTAGTTATAGAATGTGATGATGGTAAAACAAAACTTGTGCATTTTATGGATGGAAAAAATAAAACGTATGACTTTTCTCATCTCCCATTCAATTCATTTGATCTTGATTTTGAAGAATTCGTTAAGGCTGTTTTGGGAAACAGGCAGCCCCTTGCTAGCGGGGATGATGGTTTAAAAGCTGTTGAAATAGTCTCCGCGATTTACAGATCTTCAAAAAATGGAAAGGTGGTATCCATATGAAAAAGTTCATACCTATAGCTGAGCCCCTATTGAACGGTAATGAATTAAAATACGTTCAGGATTGCATAAAAACTGGATGGATATCTTCAAGGGGCAAATATGTTGAAGAATTCGAAAAAAAGTTCAGCAAATACTGTGGCTGTAGGTCCGGGGTAGCTGTTAATAGTGGGACTACAGCCTTGCATCTAGCCTTGGCCTCTTTGGGAATAAAGAAGGGTGACGAGGTTATAATACCTTCATTTACCATGATCTCAACCGCAGGGGCAGTTGTTTATACGGGAGCAAGACCAGTTCTCGTAGATGCAGAAAGTAAAACATGGAATATCAATCCTGATAAGATAGAGGAAAAGATAACAAGGAACACGAAGGCCATAGTGCCTGTACATATTTACGGGCATCCCTGCGAAATGGACAAGATTGTTGATATAGCAAAAGATCACGATCTCTACGTTATTGAAGATGCTGCCGAATCCCATGGTGCGGAATATAGGGGAAGGAAAACAGGAGGTCTGGGTGATATAGGATGCTTCAGTTTCTACGGTAACAAGATACTAACTACAGGCGAAGGTGGGATGCTTGTTACAAATAACGAAGAAGTTGCAGAAACTGCAAAACTGTTAAGGGATATGGATTTTGATAAGAGAAGACCCTACAAATATATAAAAATAGGTTTCAGCTACAGGATGAGTAATGTGCAGGCAGCCATAGGCTTGGCTCAATTGGAAAGGGTAGACAAGCTTGTGAAAATAAGGATTAAAAACGCCAAAATCTACAATTCATTGCTAAGTGATGTTAAGGGAATAACCTTACCGCCTGAAATGGATTATGTTAAAAACGTTTACTGGATGTACTCTATACTAATAGAAAAGGACTTCAAAGTTACAAGAGATGAATTGGCGAAAATTCTCGGGGCTAAAGGTATCATGACGAGGAGATTTTTCTTCCCTATGCACAAACAACCTATTTTTTCCAGAATGTTTTCAGGCAGGTACCCTGTTTCAGAAGAGCTTTCAAAAAAGGGAATAAATCTGCCATCGGCAGCAACCCTTAAAGCGGATGATGTAAAGTACGTTGTGAACTCGGTAGTTTCTTGTTAGATAATTACTTAGATATTTAATCATATTCAGTATATTTTATTTATGAAAATTGATCGGAGAATTTTTCTCGTACTCATTCTTGTAATTGCATTTATAATAAATTTTTACAATTTCGAATACCTTGAAGAGTCTGAAACCTTGAATTTCATGGGTGACTTTTACATACAACTTCTGAAAGGGGATGGAAATTTTTCATTAATACCGGGGCGGCAATCAATACCATTCATCATAGTACCGTTTTTGGTTTTAATGGGCCCAAGCTTATTCGCCATAAGGTTTGCCCAATCGTTTTTTTTGGTTGCAGCTATTCTTGTGAACTATTTTTTTGCAAGGAAATTTTTCAATGAAAGGGTGGCTATAATATCAACAATAGTTTTGACACTAATACCATTATACATTCTAAATAAGTATGCAGAGAATCCTTTAAATCCTATTTTCAGCACGATATTGCTTTACCTTCTTTACAGTTATTATAAAAAACCTGATATCAGATATTTAGCTATTTTCTCGTTTTTGACAGGCCTTGCAATAGTTTTCAGTCTTATATTTATCTATTTTTTGCTGGCTCTGCTGTTTTCTCTGATTTTGGTAAATTTTATTTTCAAATTAAAAGTCGTAAAAAAAATTAAAATAAAATATCTTACAGTATTCTTTGTTTTTTTTATTATAGGCTTTGTTCCGTACATTTTAGATAACAATTACAAACATTTTTTACAGGAATCAACGATAACAAGAATAATGCAAGATAACTCTATGATACTTAACAACTACTTTACTAGGTTACAACACCTTATGCTGTTAACTTCTGAAAATTACTATGATAAGGTCTATGTGGAAGATTTTTTCGACGGAAAGGGGTTTTCATTTCTAAATTTCCCTCTTTTGATTATATCAATTATCTATCTTCTTAAATTGAGAAAACCGAAGGGTTACTTTCTAATTTCCATAGTTTTTTTGTTTCTATTTTTTTCTACTTTTGTTGACCCGAATACAACTACCAGGGTTGTTGTTCACTTGTTGATTCTTGTCCCTGTTTTGGCTATAATAATAGGCAAGTTTTTCGATTTTTTAATCAAAAAGAAACTTTATGTAGGAATTTCTCTTTTAACGTTGTTTGTAATTGTGAATTCATTTTTCATAGTTTATACGATTTTAAGATACAACTATGTCTCAGATTTAACTTATTTCCACTACGGTCTTCGAACATTGTCAAACGATAAAAACGATGTTTATGTTGTGCACATCGTGCGTGATAACACGCGTCTTGTGCCTGATTATGGCATTTTTTATTTCTCAACACTAGGAAAAGTGCCTAAATCCCTTTGTGAGGATATGGTAAATTGTGGAATAAGAGAAAAAATCATGAACATGAAGAAAGGAACTAAAATTTTGTTTGATAGTTACACAATTAATAAAATCCATCTTGAAGATGAAATACGTAAAATGGAAGATGAAGGTATCATTACTCTTTTTTTTAACATAAGATATGGGCGCAATGAAGTAATAGCTCACATTTACGAGAAGACTTAACTTAACCACCGGACTCTTTTTTTTCTTCTACAAGAACTGCATTCACTATCCCGTCCTGACCCGGCCTGGATGTCACCTTTGCTAAACCTATTTCCGTTTTCACGACAGCGCCCTTCGTCAAAATATTTCTTCTCACGAAATGCGGGTTGGCAGGGTTTTTTTCCACGGAGAGCAGTTTTACCCTTTTCACCCCCTTTGCTTCAGGGTCAGAAACATTTATACTTTCCACTGCCAACAGCTTCAGCTTGGAACCTCCTCCGGATGCTCTTTTTGTTTTGACCTTTCTCTTGCCTATTTTCGTTTCAAGAAATTCGCTTCCCCTTTCGAACTTCTTCTTCTTCCGGAGCCTTCGCAGTCTGCTCCCTGTTAATGTCCTCTTCGAACGTAAATGCCATTTCACCATTGGAATCACTTGGTATTTGGATTAATTTGAAAACGGTATTTAAATAAGTTAACACAATGCTTTTAAATAAATTAATTTAAATAAAACAAATAAATCTTATATAGCAAAACAGGAGGTTTGACATGACGCAGCAAAGACCGTTGGACGTTCTCGGAAGTTCAGAAAACAAGCGAATTATAATAAGGGTCAAGAACAGGGACAAGATAATGGGAACTTTGAAAGCCTTTGATTCGCATTTGAACATATGGCTCGACGATGCAGAGGTTTCAAGCGCTGACGGAGAGAACTCCGAAAAACTCGGGACTGTCCTTGTGAGGGGAGACAACATTGTTCTTATTTCTCCGGCAAAATGAACTCGTCTGGTGAACAAATATTTTAAATAAACAAAACACGTTGATACTATGTCCAAGGGTACGCCTTCATTCGGAAAGAAGCAGAAGAAAACGCACGTTCTTTGCAGGCGCTGCGGCAGACACAGCTTTCATGCGAGCAAGGGCTACTGCTCAGCGTGCGGCTTCGGGAGATCAAAAAAACTTAAAAAGTTCGATTGGCAGTGGAAGACAGTGAACAGGAAGAACAGGACGAAGTAGTTTAATTTTTTGCTCCACAGCTTTTGAGTAAGTGGGAGCTATCGGAAAAGCTGTGAATGGGCCCGACGGGACTTTCACGGACCTTTTGGGTGGCGAGACTTTTGGAACTTTCGATAGACGCATACCGTGTATGCGTCATACGTCCTTTTCAACTCCCGGAAAAGGTTCGCTTCGAACCCGCGACACCCAGGTATCTTCCTGAACACCTCTTTCTGTCATCAACCAGCGTTTTGCTGGTTTCAGCATGCTTTTATCGAACAGATAAAAGCCTGGTGCTCTTTGCAGAGGTTTCGCAAGAAATGGACAAGTCCATTTCAAACTGCCCTACCAGCTGAGCTACGGGCCCATGTTTCGGATGACAGCCTGAAATTTAGACCCAAGCTGTCGGTTGTTGTGTTTCGGATGACAGCCTGAAATATAAATCCAGGTCGTCAATGTTTGTAGCGCCCTGGCCGAGATTTGTTCCGCACCTTTACCTTTTGGCAGGCGTAGCTTTTGCGACAAGCGTTGCGTCCGGAAAAGATACGCTTGAACTCGGGTCCTGGGAGGTCTGCAAATTTTCCGTAAACGCTTTGCGCGAAGCGGAAAGGGTTTTGACAGTCCCAGATGATTGGTCCATTGTTAAGCTGGCCTGCATCTCAATATGTTGCCAGCGTTCCAAATGTTAAACCACTACACCACCAGGGCAAACCATTTATCTTGTATGTTTCTTGGTATTAATCTCTAAATTTATGATTATTTAAATAAATATTTAAAAACAGCGTAAACAAGAGTGAGCAGCGATCTGGATTTCCCCCTTGTTCAGGAGTAATCTCCAGACCGTCGGGAAGTTTAACTTCTGTGTTCGAATTTCCCCACCCTTACGACTTTTCGTGCACGTTTTGCAGAAGGCGGAAGCCTCTCGTAAAAGGTGCATGGGAACAGGTGAACCTCCCCGCTTTGGCCGCTCGATAAATCTATTGTACAGTAGTATATATAAACTTTTCTTCGCGTAGTTTTCTTTTGGTTGTTCTGCAACAAAGAGCCAAATCGGAATTTGTTTCATGTACATCAAATTTGGGAAGGTCTTGGCTGCTATTTCCGTATTCGCCATGTTCGTGAACGGCGTATTTTCTTACCGGATTTCCAGCTCCGTATTTTCCATGAGACAGGCTTCTGTTTGTTGCCTCAACATCAAACTTTCGCATTTCTTCACCTCCTTATGTTTTGAGGCTTTCCTGAATCCAGAAAACGAATCATCCAGACCCAGGCAGCCTCCTGGAATCTAGATGAGTATGATGATGAGACCCAAAACGACTACAAGGGCTAAAAATTTCACCTTTCTTTCCCCCTCGTGTTCATCTCGGGTCATGTATAGTCTCCCGTGATGGTGGATGAATGCAGACCGGAGAAAGGCCCGGTCTATTTAAGCAATATAATAACGATTGCAGAAATGAGGCCGAGAATGTAAATCTTACTCTCAAGTTTTGCAAAATCTATCTTCATGAAACCACGTTTTTGAAATATTATGTATGAAAATATATTTAAATATATTGGAGAACAAAAAGCATGAAAAACAGATACGTGACTGGGCTCAGCATAAATATCCTTTTGTTGGGAATCGTCAGTTTCTTGAATGACTTCAGCAGCGAAATGATAATGCCTATTCTTCCTATGTTCATAACCTCACTTGGTGGCGCTGGGTTTGTTGTCGGGTTAATCGGAGGATTGAGGGACAGCACAGCGAGTATCCTGAAGGTTATATGCGGTTATTGGTCCGACAAAACAGGGAAGAGGAAGATATTTGTCACCTCCGGCTATCTGACTTCTTCAGTATTCAAGCTCTTCCTTGCCTTCTCCAGAACATGTCAACATATATTGATCTTCGCAGGCCTGGAAAGGGTCGGAAAAGGCTTGAGAACAGCTCCGAGGGATGCTATCATCGCGGATTCCTTGCCGAAGGAGATGGGCAAGGGTTTCGGGATTCACAGGACGTTGGACACATCAGGAGCGATTCTGGGGTCGGTTGTTGTTTTTCTCCTGTTTTGGTTCCTCGCGTTTGACTTCAGTTCGATCATTTTACTCGCCGCTATTATCGCGTTTCTTTCTCTCATCCCACTGCATTTCGTGAAGGAGAGGTGGAGGGGGAAAAAAGAAATAACCTTTAAGATAGGTCTGAAAAACCTTCCGGGACCGCTCAAACTGTTTATTTTGGTTTCTTTCGTATTCGCACTGGCGAATTTCAGCTACATGTTCTTCATCCTTCGAGCGCAGGGGTTATTCGCAGGCAAATTGTCCGTAGGCCTTCCCATCCTTCTCTACGTTCTCTTCAACATTTTTTACGCGATGTTCGCGATCCCCTTTGGGGCTCTCTCCGATAGGATAGGAAGGAAAAAGGTCCTTGTCCTCGGTTACCTTTTGTTTTCATTGACATCCATGGGTTTCGCGATTTTCAACTCATTCGCAACTTTTATACTCCTTTTCGCGCTTTATGGCATGGTTTACGCGATAGTTGACGGGAATCAGAGGGCGTTCGTATCCGATTTGTCTTCGTACGAGCTAAGGGCGACTGCCTTGGGAACGTTTCACACCGCAGTGGGTTTGGCCGCGCTACCGGCGAGTTTGATCGCCGGTTTCCTGTGGGGTTTATTTCCTGAACTCACATTCATCTACGGAAGCGCGATAAGTTTAGTTTCGGTAATCCTTTTCGTTGTTTTCAGAAATCAAATGAAAGAATAAAGAAAATCCCGGGAGTGAGATTTTCAGCCCTGAAAGCGTAAGCTTCTGGTTTTCCGCAGACGCTTTTGAGTAAAAGGGTCTTTGAACTCACAACCTATCGGTCTCGCTCGAGCGACACAACAAACACACTCAACAGACCGGAGTTTTTTTCACAGTGTGCTCGCCTATAGCCGGGATAGAGTTTTTAATTCTCATATACTCCCATCCCAACAGCCGATCGCTCTGCCAGATTGAGCTACCCCGGGACATTTCGGGAGACGCATACCAAGTATGCGTCGCGTGTTGATTTCGAACGGCATCGAAAGCAAACACCGTTTGGCTTTGTCTATTATTAATTGTGGATATTTAAATTTATTGATTTATGTTCCAGAAAATTCGTTAGGTCTACTCCAGTATTAGCTGTTTGGAGTAAACCCTGACCTTTCTCTCATCATCTGTCCTGTAGGTTAGGTATGCTCTGGGCATCTTCAGTTGAGCCTCCAGCAGAGGACGTATGTTGTACGAAAGGTATATTTCACTCCTGGGTTTTACATTTCCAAGCCTCCAGATGAGTTCCGTTCCCGATTCGCTTTCCCTTACTATAGGTTTGGGGCCTTCAAATTCAGGCAGTACCTTCCCAAGCGGGGAAACCCTGTCCCTCACAAGAACATTCTTCAGCTCTCTCGTGAGCGAACCCTTGATTTTAATAATAACCTTGCGCTCGTTTATTTTCCTCAGGTACTCCTTGCGTATCGTAGGCCTTCTTACCTTGATGACGCCCATCCCAAGCAGGCCAAGTAAAGCAAAACTCATGATTGCCCATCCCAATATGTTTTTCCAGTAATCGACAGTGTATCTTATTTCGACTGTCTGACCCACGGCGAGCCCTGTGAGGTCCCATTCATATAAAACCTTGTCCTCTTCGATGTGCTGCGCATCTGGATTATCCACAAGCGTTACATACTGGCCTACAGGCAGCTTTTCCTTAAGGCTGTAATCGTCCCTGACGTTCCCTTCGTTTGTGATCGTTATCGTCACTTCCTGCATGAGGGGGGTTGATACAGTCTTTTTGGATGTGACTATGTTGTGCACAGGGGCTACATAGAAATTTGACCTGCTTTTGACGTCGTAACCAACAAGCTCCGCATCGACTGAATACGCACCTGCCTGGAGATTTTCCAAGCTCATGGTTTCCAGCAGTTCCTTTTCCCCTTCAACCTCCCTTGTTATTGACATGGCCCTCAAGGTGTTGCCTTCGCTGTCCTTCACATCGAATGTTATTTCCATGTCCCTTCTCTTTCTTGATGTCACCGTCAGGTCAAGTCTCAGTTCGTTGCCTACGAGGTCGGCTGTGAAACTCGATATGTCAGGGTCCACCAGTGGTTTTACGTAAAGTTTGAGCAGAACGGAGTCCCTGTTCGCAGGGTTTTCGACAGATGATACCTGAATGTCGTAGTTGTAACTCCCTTCTTCAAGCGGATAGAAGTTAAGGCTTATTTCCTTTGTCTCGCGCGGCTCAAACTCAAAATAATATCCCTGCAGGTTTGCCCATTCAAGGTGCCTTCCGAAGACCGTGAGTATGAACCTGTCGCTGTCGGCCTTGTCGTTGGTCACCTTTAGCGTGTACGAAATGCTCTTTTCAACGCTCGTTGTTGCACTTGTTGGTGTAGAGGTTATCTCCACGGCCGAAACGCTAATCGGTATTATAAACAAAACCAGCAAAATGAACAAAAATTTTTTCATAAGCTATTTTTGTAATTAAAACTTATATATTTTATAGTAACCTTAAAGTATAGCGCTGTTACGGTGGGTGAATGAGAGGAATGATGGTTATAAATTTCAAAACCTATGAGGAAGGAACAGGAAGGAACGCACTAGAACTTGCTAAAATTGCCGATTCGCTGGCAGGCGGTGTTGAAATCATTCTTGCTGTCCAGCCGGCGGACATAAAAACTGTTGCCGAAAGCGTTAGCATACCCGTTTTTTCGCAGCATGTTGACCCGGTAGGCTACGGAAAACATACGGGGTGGATCCTACCAGAATCGGTCAAACAGGCAGGCGCGTCAGGAACGCTCCTTAACCATTCAGAAAAGCAAATGGATTTCGAAACGCTCAAGAAGACGGTAAAGAGGTGCAAAGACGTCGGATTGGAAAGAATCGTATGTGCCGATTCGCCTGAAAATGCGGGGAAAATCGCTGAACTCAGGCCGGATTACATCGCTATCGAACCACCTGAACTCATAGGTGGCGATGTTTCCGTTTCAAAAGCAAGGCCAAAAGTGATAACAGAATGCATAGAAAGGGTAAAACCCTTCGGAATCCCTGTCCTTTGCGGGGCGGGTATCAAAAATAGAGAAGATGTGAGAAAAGCGAAGGAACTGGGTGCGAAAGGCATACTCGTTTCGTCGGGTGTGGTCAAATCCAAAAATCCGAAGGAATCGATAAATGATTTGCTTGAAGGGCTGAGGTGATGGAATGCACAGACATGTTTTGGTTTCTCCGTCGCGAATGAAATGGGTAACGAAAACGAAGGTGAAAGGGTGTTTGTTCTGCAGGATATACAGGGACGACCCTGAAATCCCCAAAAGGGTTTTGTACAGGAGTAAGGATGTGTTCGTCATAATGAACATCTTCCCCTACAACACAGGACACCTGCAGGTCCTGCCTGTCCGCCACGTGGAATCCCTCGAAAGTCTCACGGATGAAGAGATAACCTCGCTGTTCACGATGGTAAAGAAATGCATAAAACTCCTTAAAAGGACCCTGAAACCCAAAGGCTTCAACATAGGCATTAATCAGGGCCTCGAGATTTCGGGCGCCTCCATCAAACACCTCCATGTGCACATAGTTCCGAGATTCCAGAGGGACTTCGGCTTCATGGAGATCACCGGCGGAACGAAAGTCCTGCCAGAATCCATAGACCAGACATTCAAAAAACTAATTAAATATGTAAAAATGCTGGAAGTGTGACCCTATTTCCTGACCTTGAACCTCTTTTCCAGCCTGTTCAGAATTTCCACGATTCCTCCGTATTCAAGTTCGCTGTAGGGGAGCATTGCGGGCCCTGAGAACCCCTGCCTCCGGATATCGTATGCCTTCTGGGAAACCTTATCGCGAACGAAGTTCCAGTAAGGATGGTCGAACGCATCGACGGGTTCGGTCAGCTTTCCGTTGTGAACGCAGAAGGCAGCGCAGGAAACAATGGGCGGGCCGTCGAAGTACGAAATGGTTGAGTTCAGTTTAACAGGCATGAGCGGACCCGTGTGCGAACCGCGCATGAATCCTCCCACCAAGTGACCTATCGAGAAAGGCGAAAGAACCTCTCCGGTAGCCGGGAACTGCTTCTGAACGCGGACCAGCATGACAGGATCGTCCTTTCCCGTGTATTTTCCTGCGATGTTATGCAGGCGGGTCGTGCTGACAGCAACTGCCTGATCTCCGGTATCCCTGGAATGGATTGATTCGACGACGAACCTCTCATTATCCCTGAGGAGAGCGGCGATATCGTAAATGTCTTCTGGGGTGTTCAGTTGTATTATTTTGTCGCCTTTCGTGTAAGCAACATCCATTATGGTAAACCTGAAGCCCTTTGTCATTCCCGGGCTCAGCAAAAGGCCGGCGCAGTACATGGGGTCAGAAAAGCCGAGATATAAAGGAAGATTGTACGCCCCCGGTTCTGTCTTGTCTGCGGCGAAGAACAGGAACGGCTCGTTCGGTCTTTCCTCAAACTCCAGCTCTGCGACAGCCGGGCCCATTCCCTTAACATTCCCTGAAAACGAGTCCTTCAGCAAATCCTGACCTGCTCCGTACAAGCCTTGTTCTTTCGCCACCAATGTCCCAGCCTTAAAAACATCCCACGCAAGCTTGTGGATTTTTTCATTTCCCTTCCCCAGGGTATGTGTCATTAAAATTGCGATGTCATCTCCGGTGAAACTCACGTAGAAATCCTTCAGAATGCTTTTTCCGTACTCTTCCACGTATTCCTTGACTGTCTCCAGCAGCCTCTCGCTCGGCTTTATGTGACCTCCAACACTCCCTATATCCGCCTTGATGACAGAAACCGTTATTTTCATGACGACCACCTCTATGAGTATTATTTTATCATACTTATTCATACATATTAGCGTACGGGTATAAAAAGTTATGCCACAAGTCTGACTGTTCCTGAAAAATTACCTATTATTTCACCATCTTTCACTAATTCAAATGTTATTTCGTATTCTCCAGGAGCCATGCCTGCACACCCATAGCAGCTAGGCATGCGAAAAGAGAACATTTCATTGGTTACTGGGGGTTCAATGCTGACAATCCTTTCCCCCTTAACTCTGTAATTCCCTCTCCTGTCCTTTATGCCATAGATCTTTATTGTCACGTTTTCTATGCTTTCTCTGGTTTCTATTGATGCATTAAGCCTCATTTCTTCGGATGAATGATAAACTTCTTTATCAGTAGAGAGAGCCAGTGTAGGTCCTTGTATCTGTTTTTCTGTCAATCCGTTCTTCGCGAGTTCAACATAAGAAATGAAAGCGAGAAATAAAATAACGGAAACCGCAAGTAAAGCAGCTTCTTTCATACAATCACTAACTGGCAAGTTCGTAAAACTTCTGCCTGGAGATTACAACCCCCCTTGTAACGCCATCCCTTTCCAGTTCTTTCAGGTATTCGCTGCAGCGTGTTCTGGAAAGGTCGAGCTTGACGCTCAGGTCGGAAGACGTCATACGGTTGTACTTTGTAAGAAGTTCTATTATCATCCGCTTCATCTTGATTTTTCTTATACTGTCGGATTTCGACCGACTCAATGGGACCAGCGAATTTTTCAAACCCTCTAGCCTTTTTTCGACATTTCTGGCCTTTTTGGAAATTTCGTCAATTCGCTTGTTCAGGCCCTGGTTTTTGAACTCTTCAATAACAATTTCCCTTATCTTTTCCCTGAGGATTTTTTCGCGTTCCTCCTTAGCGATTTTGTTCAGTTCAGAAAGGTAATCTTTCTTCCCCTTCCCGACTCTTCTATCCCTCAGGAACTTTAACATGGTATTATATTGTCGGTCGACAATTTAAATCTTTATATAACCGTTAATAAAATATCCTATATATATTTCGACAGTTACGTATACTAATTGTGTTGTACATTAATGTACATGACTTGTTATAAGGGGTTTGGGGTTTAATTTCTATGAACGGGCAACGCCCTCGGGAACTGATAATAGAGGTCCTTCGGGAGCATCCCGAAGGCCTGACTATAACGGCTATTTCTGAGTTAACGAAGCTCCACAGGCACACGGTCACGAAATACGTATACGAACTTAGAGGGGCTGACATACTCTATGAAAGACAGGTTGGTCCTGCGAGGCTCTGTTATTTGAAGCAGGGGCTGACGAAACGCAAAGAAAATGCCGTTATGAAACGCCTGAAAAATCACAACATGAAGTCAAGCATAGGTCAGATGCAGCTTCTGGCGATAGTCCTTTTTCTCGTTATCGTCCCTGCCGTGATAATAACGGCACAGAATGCCACGAACTTTACAGGCAACGTGTCGGCGGTGCTCGAAGGTTACATGACTGCAATGAACGAGGTTACGAACCCTAACCTGACAGAAAATTTTCTTGAGGAGTTTTTCTCCAACCTTACCACTAATGAAACGGACTCAAACGAAAGTTACGTTATCAACAACACGGTAAACCAGACGATTACATGGCCGGACTCAAATGAAACGAATGCTCAACCCACGAATGAAACCAACCTCACTGTCGGGAATGAAACTGTAGCTGAGTCATCCAATATCACCGTAAACGAAACAGGTACTGGGGTAAACCAGAGTGCAGGAAACGAGACAATTACCGAGCCGTCTAATGTAACAGCCAACGAAACCGCAAACGCAACAGAACCGATTAACGAAACCATCCCCATAAACGAAACGCAGAACATAACTGCGGGTAACGAGACGGGCAATGTAACTCAGGGTAATGAAACCACCAACATAACAGAACCGATGAATGAAACCAATGCAACAGCCTTACTGCCCGAAATCAGAATAAGGGGCATCCACTACAACCATACAGTCAATGTATCAGAGGAATTCGAGGTTGAAGTCAAGGTAACATCATTCTACAACTTTTCGGAGAACGTGACCGTCGAACTTTCAGCACCAAGGGTTCTAAAATACGGGAACAGAATCCAAAGAATCCCTTACCTCGGGGAGAGTGATTCTGCGTATTTCGTGTGGAAATTGAAAGCGAAAGAATGCGGAAACTTCAGTTTGAACATTACCGTGAAAGCGAACGAAAGCGGGGATTTCGAAAGCTTTGTTCTGGAGGTTTTATGCCCTCCGGAACCGGGACCGATAAGGTACGACCCCGAAACCGACACCATAACTGTGGTAAGTGACGGTAAGATGTGTACTCCACCCAAACCGTGCACGCTCACAGATATTTACGAGGCGGACATGAAAAACGGTTGGGGTCAAGTGGATAGATATGTCACATACTACGTCTTTAACGCGAGCGTTGTCATAGGGGACGGGAAGAGGAAAACGTGGGTTGTTGCAAAGAACGAATTCATAGATATAAGAAAACCGTGGACCATCAAGAAGAACGCAGGGTTCAGGATGGGGGAAATGGTTAACAACGTATCTCTCAGCGGTGGGTGGATACTGTCCAAGGTTGACGGGGAATACGAACTAAAAAAATCCTCATCTTTCTATGTTGAAAGCGGCGGGCAGCTCGAGTTTTACAACTCTTATTACAAAGCACTATCCCTCGACTCCCAGAACAATCTTTTCGTTGAGGATGGCGGGGTGTTTCGTTCGGAGTTCAGCGGGGTGGAGCGTGAGAACAATTTCAATTCAACCCTTTTCAGGATACCAAAAAACTCAGGGATTCGAAATTTACTGGTAGGAAAATATGTGATAAAAATAGAGGGAAGGGAGGAAACCATACCTGTGAATTTTTCACTCAGGGATTTGCTCATAATAAACGAAAGGGAGGCCCCCGCAACAGGGGAGAATTGGACTGTCCACTTCCTCACGAGAGGGAAGAAAGATCTCATGATTGAATATGCCAAGAACCCGGAAGACCTTGAATTCATCGGTTTGTACTGTGGGAATGAGATAATGGAGCCGGAAGTTGGTGAAGGATATGTATTTTATCCAAACTGGCACTGCAAAAAAACCGCTAGGATAGTGAACTATGTAAAGGTTAGGGGGACACACAAGCTTGTTTTCACCTATGATGACGAAACTGCAACCGCCAGCAATGCCAACCTCCCAAACTGCATTCAGTATTCGGGCGGAATGCTTCAGGTAAAGAGTGATGGCACATGCTGCACGAAGACCAAGCCATGTACTATGCAGGATATTTATGATACTGCCGCGAATCCCTCGAGGATAGACCATCCAACCGAAACGAATCTCTTCATCTTCAAAGTTCCGCTCAGGGTCGGACAGTGGACAACTGACTGCCTAGGAGCGAATGGACAATACGATGCATGGGTGGTATCGACGAATGATGTCGTCATGGTGGGGCAGCCGGGGAGCACGACTGTTAATTTCCTCGTGTGCGAAAAGGGGAATCTTCAGTTCGGCAACATCACATCATCAGGTCCAGAGGCAGGCTCAACAATACAGACCTACTCGACTTCACAGGTGTGTGATCAGGCAGCTATATGTGCATACGACAGGCTGAACACATCATGCAGGCATGATGGGGTCTTGGGAGGTGGTCTGTATTTTTATTCTTCATCCTACACCAGCTTCGAGGTGAACTCCTACAGAAACAACATAGACGGCGGCTCTGCCAGCTGGTCCATCCCGGACAACGGAACGGCCTGTAATACTTCGACGAAAAAAGCTGGGCATGGAAGGCAAATCCTTAGGATAAACAGATTCACTGCGCAGGCAAGCAAACCAAAAACTTCTCCTGACAACCCATCTATAATCCTCTACGTCCCCTACAACACAACGATGTACGATTTCGCTTCGTTCCACGCAAGATATGCCATGGAGATGAGCGGGGAGCCGGAAACTCCGCTGGAGTTGATAAGACTGCAGAATGCGAGGGCAGGCATAAGGATTTGTTACACACACGGAAGAGTCAGGGGATACAGGGGGATAGACAACGATTACGATGTGAGGATGGGGACCGGACATCACCTCACGGCGATAGACTCGAGCATAGATGAAAGCAAGATAGACTACAATGGTTGTGGAGGGGGGAGCGCGGATGACAACTACATTTTAAGGCAGTCGAGCTTCAACCTGAAGATTAAAGACACGGCGAATAACCCTCTCGGCAACGTAACAGTTGCTGCGAGGGATCTGGAAGGGAGACTTGCATTCAACGTTTCTACGTACGCCAACGGAACAACAGCAGAGGAGATTCTTGATTTCAGGAAAATACAGGTAAATTCAGCCACCAACCAACCGAAAGCACAGTACACGCCGCATGAATTCTACTTCAGAAAATACGGATACAAATTCTATGAATCTCTGACGTCGATGACAGACCCTGTTTCACTCGACACCGTTCTTTTCGACAGCCCATGCGTGGCTTTAACCGAATCCCAAGCAGCAGCACAAACTGGGATAACATATAATCCACCGGTTCATAAGGAATTCAGCGACAATAGCGAAGACCAAACCGTCGGAACAGACGACCAGATAACGCTCGCGAACACACCAGTCACCCAATCAGAGCATTTCCAGATTCTAAATGTTACAGGAATGAGCGCTACAAGATTAGTTCCTTTATCGGCAGCCTCAAAAGACGACTATAGTGTGAATTATGAAACCGGGGTGGTAACTTTCGTTGATGGTTACGAAACTACCGATGTCAGACCTGTCTACTTCTATGGGGGGAACATAACCCTTTCGGAAACCAAGAACACGAGCCAAGTATATGATTACATGCAGGCAACACAGGTAAACTATTCCAAGGGTGAGGAGTTTCTGACGGACGTGTTCACAGTGAGTGACGATTGTGGAACATACACGTCCTATGTCGATATGATCCTTAACGGCTCTGCCGTAAACGAAACGTCAGAGAAGAAGATAAATATTGAAGAAGGCTACGGGTTTTCAGCAACATCAAAGAACGGGACAACCGTGAATGTCATATCCGATAACTGGCAATTCAGGTGGTTCGCAGACAACGGAACATTCTTCCGAAAGTATACGCTCGATGTAACAGTTCAGGATTCATCAGGAAGCCCAATAGAAAACGCCACCGTCAAGCTGACTGACACGGACGGCAACACTGTTTTCGAAATAAACACGTCTGCCGATGGAACCATCCCCCAACAGGCGGTTACCTACGCTCTATACAATTACACAGGGAACAAAACCTTTTCTCCCTTCACATTGACTGTTACAAAAAGCCCTTACAATACATACAGCGCTCCATTGACCTTGGACAGGAAGACATTCGTGCCTGTTCCTCTCTCCCTGCCATGCAATCCAGACCTATCGTATGAATACGAGGTTTTGAGCGGGGATGGTGTGAACACGAACAGAAGCTCAAACGCCGAGAATTTAACGCTCTCAGTCCTGGTTAAATACGGAGGCAATTCAGTCACAACGAGCGATCTGGAATCTGGGGAAGTCCAGAAAAGGAACGAGCTCCTTTCGCAATTCTATGCCACCACGTTCGGTCAGTCAACGACGGGAACCCTCGCTGTGAACATAAGCGAGGAAGCGCGAAAGGATGCGGTTTTCGTCCACAGCAAAACAACAAACCCTGAAAGGGTTTATGTGAATGAGACAGGATTCTACAAGATTTCCTACGGTTGTGTGTGGAACGAGGGAACGGCAAGCTCGAGGACGATAGGGGAGAATTGGGTGAGGAAGAATGGAGTGACTGATATTGTTCCGAGCAAAACTTCGTGCTACATGAGATATGCGACCACGGACGGCGACAGGTGTTCGAATAAAGGGGTTTTCGTCACGAATTTGGACAAGGGGGACTACATCGAACTCATGGGCCAGAAGCTGCAGGGGGAAGATACGGGGACGATAGAAACGGATTCCGACTGCTGGATGTATGTCCAGAGGGTGAAAAACAAGGTTGCCCAGATGTACGACATCAACGGAGGTGATGACTACGATGCAAGCGAGATTACCGTGAGCATAGACACCGTTTCGTACGAAGATTCCGACGTGTTCACAGCGGACACCGGAAACAACAGGATAGGCATTGACCAGGACGGGTGGTACAAAATTTATTACCATGTTTGCTCCGAGGACACTGACCAAGACAGCAGGCAGACACCACAAACCTACATAAGGAAGAACGGGGCGAAGATAACACCAAGCGATACGTTCTCTTACATTAGGGAGAGCGGAGAAGGAGATAGGAACTGCGAAGTTGGATATTTACTGATGAATCTGACCGCGAACGATTACATTGATGTGAGGCATTTGAAGTACGCAAATGAGGCGAGCGGGACAAGTGTTACGCTCGCGAACCAGTCGTGGCTACTCATGGAGAAAATCCCGAGTGGGGATGTTCTGATGGTTTACGATGCCGCCGGCGGCCAGACCGTTTCGGATGGGGCTACGGACCCGATAAATCTCGACACAAACTACTTCGTGGGCGAATCCTACACGCATGTCGCGGATGACACGAGGATATACATAAACAAGTCCGGATGGTATGAGGTTTCCTACACGCTTTCGTGGGACGACGGGGCAACAGGGGACAGACGTGTGGTGTGCGCTCTGCTCAGGAAGAATGGAGCCACGAATATACAACCATCAAGACAGTGCGATTACACGAGGGGGAACGCTCAGGCAGCATGGCGTACTGTTAGTGCCAACATAATCACAAACTTCACTGAGGGTGATTACATCGAACTTATGATGAATTCGGTAGGGAACACGGCGAGCACGCAACCGAATGCCGTCTGGATCAATATAATACCATTGATAAGCGATGACGACAGTGAAGAACCAACCTCTTGGACAACGTACGAAGATGTTGACTCCACAGAAGTGAACAACATAACCTCGATAAACGTCACGGTTAATGTTTCTTATTACAACAATTCAGGTTCTTTGCCGAACGGAAACAACAATCCCGATCTTCAGCTCGAAATCTACAACGGCTCTTCATGGGTGCACATAGGGAACTTCAGCGTTTCTGTCGCTGGCGTGTACAGCCTGACAACGACAGACCAATCAATACGAGATGCCTGGAATGGAACTAACACACAAAACAGAGACATCCGCATACGTGGAGTCAACTTTGATTATGTTAACAGTTCAAACTACGACCAGATCAACTGGACAGGTGTTTGGGTGAAGATAGTTTACGGCGGGGGAAACCCTGCAACAGGAAAAACCGTTGTCCTCTACATCACCAAGGTAGGAGCCGGCTCTGGAGCGACATGGGATTCCGGTCATTCCCTGACAACGGACGGTTCCGGGGTCGTGACGTATAACTTCACAGCGGCCTGCGACAATGTGAGCACGCCAGATGAAAATGAAGAGTATGAAGTTGGCCCGCATAACTGGTACGTTATAATAACAACCACTCAGGATCCCAATCTCTGCCAAGATTCCCAATCTGAAAACTACGATTTCAACGTTACAGGCACGCTTAAAAACACCATCGTTTTCCCTAGCGGCTCACAGAACTACACGACTGGGGATACGATCCTCCTGCAGGGCTACGTGGAGAACTACTGCGGAGAACCGATAACAACGAATGAAAGCAACGTATGGTTCAACCAGACATCAGGGAGTTATGCCGCAAACTGCAGCTCCATTACGAGGAGCGGAGCGAACGTTTACTACTGCAACTGGCAGCCTACTCAGAAAGCTGTTTACGGGTGGTACAACGTCAGCATGCATTCGGAAGCCGACAATTACTGGTCGAATGAAACCGAAAAATATCCCCCAAACACGTTCTACTATTCAACAGAACCCAGCCTTAAGGCGGCAGATGTGAACCCGAGAACGGACTCATGGTCAAAACCGCACAATTTCTCCGTGAATGTCAGCGACAACTTGGGGGACACGGTCAACGTTTCTCTGTACATAACCGTGAGCGGGCAGGGGGAACAGTATGTAAGTTCGAGAACGTGCACGAACTGCTCGAACAATTCGTTAGGTTATACAACTTTGAACTGGACCGATATAACATATCCCTGTTCAGGTTATGCGGACAAATCCGTCACGTTCAGATTCTACGCGGAGGATACGGAAGGCTTCAGCTACGAAACACGCATCGCATCAGGGGATTACGTAAATGACGACAACTCGTTCTATCTGGAAAAATCGGATTTGGAGCTTCACTATATCTCGGGAAATGAAACAGGTGTTAATGCAACACCGACCAACCCGGCGAAGTTCGTTTTGCGTGCTTATGACCGAGATAAAGCTGAATACAACATAACAGAACCGTTATGGATCTCTTTCAACGTGACACAAAACGGTTTCACCAGCAACTACATAATTCTCGACCCGCCCAACCAGTCGAACGGGTCTGGTTACATCTATTATTACTTTTACCCGGACACCAGATTCAGTTTAGGAAAGCAGCACTGGACAGGTTTTGTTAATAACTCGGCAGGATTCACGGAATGCTACAAGTACAACTATTCAGGAACGTACAACGTAACGGTCGATGTGAACTGGCCACCACTCTACAGAAATATGAAAGTCAACGGCAAAACAACAGACTCGAAAGGCTGGGGAGGCGGTTGGAACTTCTCTGTAGAAGTGAAGGATTTCGGTAGCGAAGGGGCTGATCTGAACGTTACGCTTCAGCTTAATACAGGCTCCGGCTGGACCGACATGCAGACTGAGAACTGCCCGAATTGCGGGACATGGACGCAGATAAACTTTACACTCATAAACCTTACGTGCAGCGACATAAACTCATCCGCAAGGTTCAGGTTCAATGTAACGGATGGTGCAGGAAACGAGAACGGGACAGACACGTATTCGACCTTCGGCGTTACACAGGACAATGTGGTATTCGAACATATAACAGGGGATAATTCAACTGCAAACAGGAGCGGTTTACAAACCGACACGCTTAAGCTTCGTTTGAGAGATACCGACAACAACACTTACCTGCCGTCGAATGTGAATACTACACTGTGGATAAGCTATACCGGCCCACCTGGTTATGTTTACGATGACGGTCATGATTTAGCGACTGATGCGGACGGGAATATAACCTATGATTTCGACCCGGGATGTACGAACCCTGAATACACCGTGGGTGAACAGAAATGGTACGCGAGAGTGAATACAAGCGAAGTCTGCTATTATGCGAATGAATCGAGCATATACAACCTGACCGTGAAAGGGGATTTCAATCTGAGCATACTCCAGCCGGACGGAAGCGCGAACTACACATGGGGTGATTCGATTTACCATCTGGCAAGGGTCAAAGATGACTGCGGGAATTCGATAGATTACGCGACCGCGATATTCAATGTTTCTTCGGGTAATTATTCCGAGAACTTTACAACAACAGGCATAGGAAGCGGTTTGTACCAGCAGAACTGGGATTCTTCCGGAGCAAAGGAAGGGTGGTATAACGTAACGTTGCTTGTGAACAAAACGTATTATTATGACAACCAGACGA
>Ga0190360_1000185_pt1:0-32500 | contig 35118 bp, 37 predicted proteins | sample 48721834_MG_FD_161271 | JGI IMG/M metagenome (GOLD analysis project Ga0190360, IMG submission 161271) | Hydrothermal vent microbial mat bacterial communities from Southern Trench, Guaymas Basin, Mexico - 4872-18-3-4_MG | ecosystem: Environmental > Aquatic > Marine > Hydrothermal vents >...
TCTAATTTCAGGAGTAGAGAAATGAATAGGGCATTTGATTTACTGGAAAAGATTATGTTAGTTTATCAGGTAAAGGCAACAAAATCAACAGATATTCCATTAGTACCTCAAAGAAAGAGACCTAAGAAATTATTGTTCTTAGATGTTGGATTGGTAAATTACCAGATGGGTATTCAAGAAAAATTCTTAGCCCTTGAAAACCTGAATGACTTTTATAGAGGAAGAATCGCTGAACAGATAGTAGGACAGAATATTTTAGCCCAATATATTAATCAGTCTCCCAATATTTTTTATTGGGCAAAAGAAAAACCCAAGGGAAGTGCAGAAGTGGATTTTTGTTTCAATAAAGATGGTTTTATTACAGGTATAGAGGTTAAATCTGGAAGTTCAAACAGATTAAGATCTCTTAAAAGTTTTGGGACATTAGCAAGAAATCCTTGTCTTGTGCGAGTATATAGCGGAGCACCAGAGAAAGGAAACATAAAGATTAATAATGAGAACATTCCTTTGACTTCACTTCCATTCTATCTGGTGCCCAGGATTTTAGATATTTAATTCCCAATCAGAAATTACGATTCAATTGATTCGTCGATGTGTTTATGAACCAAATAAAACAATCCACAAGGGTCAACATTATGACTACGAACTATCGATGAAATCCCTTGAAGATTTTTCGCTTAAGCCACCTGATATTAATCTTTTTGTGGGTTCTGGGGTCACGGTGAGCAAAGGGGAAGTATTATGATTGAACTGGAAAAGGTGTTATTGAATCGTAAACCAGCGCAAATATGTATTTGGTGATGTGAATTCGAGCTCTTTATTGTCATCTTACAATCCTAAAACACTTCTTCAATCTACTGTAATGTGACATTTATAAATAGTAACTACAAACGGGACCCACTATTTGACAGGAAAAAAATACTCACTATAATTAAAACAAGAAAATGAAAATCATTGGATAAAAAATGGAAGGAATATGAAAAATAAAAAGATTATGCTTGTAGTAGGGGCAAGACCAAATTTTATGAAGATGAAACCAGTTTACGAGGCATTAAAGAAATATTCATATTTAGATATTCGCATTATCCATACTGGTCAGCACTATGATTATGAAATGTCTCAGGTCTTCTTTGAAAATTTATGCCTTCCCAGGCCAGACATATTTCTAAATGTCCGTTCAGGAACGCATGGGGCACAGACAGCGAAGGCAATCGAAGGTCTTGAGGATGTCTTTGTGAGAGAGCATCCTGATCTTGTAGTAGTGTTTGGAGATGTAAATTCTACCCTTGCTGCCAGTATATCAGCCTCAAAGTTAATGATACCCATTGCCCATGTAGAGGCTGGCTTGAGAAGTTTTGATAGAACGATGCCAGAAGAGGTCAACAGAGTCGTAACAGATGTTTTATCATCTTTGTTGTTTGTAACTGAGGAATCGGGTGTAAAAAACCTCAAAAACGAAGGTATTCAAGATAGCAGGATATATTTGGTTGGGAATACTATGATTGATACACTTTTTCAACTTAAGAAATATACCAACTCCGACAAGTTAAGAGAATTTGATGTAAAAAAATCTGAGTATACCCTTGTTACACTCCATAGACCATTCAATGTTGATGATCCCAGAAGACTTGAAAGAATCATATCTATATTGGATAAACTTGGGGAAGAACATCCAGTTTTATTTCCTATCCATCCAAGAACAAAAAAAAGGTTGGAGGAGTTTAATATAAGGAGCAATGGAAATCTCAAAATAATACCTCCCTTGAATTATATTGATTTCTTGAATCTACAAAGATATTCTGGACTTGTAATTACTGACTCCGGGGGTATTCAGGAGGAGACAACAGTACTCGGTGTCCCCTGCATAACAGTTAGACCAAATACAGAGAGACCAATAACCGAAGAAATAGGGACAAACGTAGTCTTAAAGGAAAGACCACTTGAAGATATTATTGATCTCGGCAACGAAGTTTTCTCCGGCAAATGGAAGAAGGGAAGGATTCCTGAACTATGGGATGGAAAGGCAGGAGAGAGAATAGCAAAGGTAATATATAAACACTTATTGGGTTAAGAGTTTTTCGTATAGTTTTTCGTATTCACTGGCGGATTTATCAAAGGAAAAGTCTGATTTCATTCCATTGATTCTTAATTTACGAAGATGTTCCTTTTCGGAATATATATTAATAGCCCTTTTTATTGCTTTTAGAAATGGCTCTGTGCTATATTCTTCAAATAGGAAACCGTTACCTTCCCCCGTCTCTTTTCTATATTCAAAGACGGTATCTGCCAGTCCCCCCGTTTTTCTCACTATGGGTATTGTGCCATTTATCAAACTTATCATCTGACCCAGGCCACAGGGCTCAAACCTTGAGGGCATAAGAAAAAAATCTGCACCCCTGTATATGTCAAAGGCAAGCTCTGCATCAAATTTCAAATTTATTGAGGTTTTATCAGGATATTTTTTTGCGATCTTTTCAAATTTAGAGTGATATTTAAGGTCACCTGTTCCAAGAAGGACGAAATTCACATTCATTGATAGAAATCTATTTATACCTTCAAGAAGTATATCAATGCCCTTCTGCTCTGCCAATCTCGTAACAATTCCAAATAAAGGGATATCGCCATCTGAAAGGCCACTTTTATTTTTGAGTATCTTCTTGAAATTCTCCTTCATTCCAAGTGTCTTAGTGGTATAAGGGGGTTTCCAGTAATCTACGTCTATGCCATTCAGGATACCATAGAGATCTTTCCTTCTCTGTATTAGAAATTTATCGAGACCTTCCCCAAATTCTTTTGTTTGTATCTCTTTTGCATATGTAGGGCTGACGGTGTTTATGGCATCTGCAGTGAGTATTCCTATTTTCATAAAATTTATCATCCCTTCCTGAAGGAAATCCTTAAACCATTCAGATGGAGCGCCAATTTTCTCTGCATAACTCAGAGGGAATACCCCCTGGTATGCCAGGTTGTGTATTGTGAATAGAACTGGTATCGTATTATCTCCATATTTATTCTTCATATATAGGGGTGCAAATCCAGTATGCCAGTCATTTATATGGAGGATATCTACATCTAATTTTTTTAAAACTGTATCCACCACATATTTAGAGAATAACGTAAACCGTTCAAAATTGTCTGGATAATCCTTTCCATTCTCACCATATATTCCCTTTCTATTAAAAATCGGATGTTGTATAAATAAGTGATGAAGATTTTCATTTTCTTCAATTTCTGTTATTTTTACATCATTTAATGATAACAGAGACCTGTCGCCATTTATAAATCCATATCTCGGAAGGAATGTATAAACGATGTTGCCCTTTTTCGCCAGTGCCTTTGCCAACGATGCTACAGCATCTGCAAGTCCACCTGTTTTTGCAAACGGCAAAAGTTCCGATGAAGCTATTGCTATTTTCATTCCTTAAATCCTTTTGTTAGAGGTATTTTTCTCCCTATACCAAATGCCTTTGGAGAAACCTTTAATGTGATAGGTAGTTGTTTTCTTTTATATTCAGAGTTATAGTATCTTTTTAAAATTTCATAGAGTGTTTTCCTGTCTACACCATTATTTATTATTTCACTTACGGAAAGATTTTCTTCAATGAGCATTTTAAGGGCCTTATTTAATACAGAATAGGGTGGAAGATCATCTTCATCTCTTTGATTCTCTCTAAGCTCTGCACTGGGTGCTTTTTTAAGGATATTAGTCGGAATAGGATTGTTGAAAGTTTTGTTAATATATTTTGCGAGTCCGTAAACTTCATCCTTATAGAGATCACCAATAGGCGCAATTCCACCAACAGTATCGCCGTATAGGGTATTATATCCAACAGCTATTTCTGTCTTATTTCCTGTTGCGAGCGCCATTCCTCCGAATTTATTGGTGTATGCCATTAAGAGGAGTCCTCTTATCCGAGCCTGGATGTTTTCTTCCGTAGCATCAAAGGGAAGCTCATTGAATAAAGGATAGAGAGATTTAAGAGTTGCATTGTATATATCATCAATAGGGATTGTAATTAACCTTGTTTCAGCTTTTTTCAAAAGATTCTCCACATCCTTTTGGGAATTTTCAGAAGTAAATCGTGAGGGCATAAATATAGGTATTACATATTTATTGCCAAGCGCGTATCTGCCCAGTAAGTATACAACCGCAGAATCAATTCCACCACTCAAACCTACGGCTGCCATTTTTATGCCATTTTTATAAAAATAGTCTTTAATACCCAGTTTAAGTGCTTTAAATATTGATGCATACTTATTTTCTGGGGAAAAGCTTATTGGCTTATCCTCTGTAGAGAAAATTATAAAATCTTCTTCGAATGATTTCCCAATAGCAATAAGCTCGCCCTTGCTATTTACAGCAAAACTATTTCCATCAAAGATAATTTCATCCTGTCCACCCGTCATATTGGCATAAACAGTAAAAATGCCCCATTTCTTGGCTCTTTCGCTTATCATATCAAATCTTATTTTTGGCTTGTTAACATAGAATGGAGAGGCACTGATGTTAATAATAATATCTGCTCCCATCTCTGCCTGTTTCTGATATGGACCCTTGTCATACCATATATCTTCACAGATATTTATACCGATTTTCTTTTTTCGGAATGTAAAGAGGTTAACTTTTTTTGCTGGTTTAAAATACCTTTCCTCGTTATAAACATCAAAGGATGGAAGTTTAGATTTATATTGGATACCTACAATCTTTTTATTCTCGATTAATGCTGAAGCATTGAAGTATATATTTTTCCCCCCGTAGGCAAAAGATGAAGGGTCTCTTGCGTTGAATGCTTTCCCCTTCCGTTCTTTGGAATCAATAAATCCTAAAATTACTCCAATAGATCCAGATGCTGCAACAATTCTTTTGAGGTATTTCTTTTCCTCTTCTATAAAACTATTCCTATGTATGAGGTCAAAGGGAAAATACCCACAGAGAGATAATTCAGGAAATACAATAAGGTCAATGCCCTTTTTCTTTGCAAATCTAATCACCTTTATTATTTTATCAGAATTATACCTAAAATCACCCACAATAGGGTCAATTTGACCTATACCAATTTTCATAGTGAAAGTATAATGTAAAAAAATGATTAGTCAATGAGAAATGAGAAAGGGATAGGGAATAAGGAAAAAAGAAGTAAAGACAAAAGACGTTAGCGAGGATTCACTTTTGTTATTCTATTTTCAATGAGTGAGAACGGAGAAAGAGACAAATAAAAAGAGGGGCTTAAGCCCCTCTTTTTATTTGTGCATCATAATACGTTTACGTTGAATAATTCTTTTCTTTTCCATAAATCTTCTGAGCATACGGTGACCATCAAATAGTATCCATTTTGCATCTTGTAGCTTGTCCTTTGGCAACGATCGATAGATTTTTACTTTGAATTCCATATTTTTCAGTTCCTGTTCGTCCTTCATCTTCTGTATATTCTTCCACATTGTCATAAATTTTGTTGTGTTGAAGTTTTCAGATCTGACATAATCCCTTAGATCAAGCTCTGCTTTTTCTATTTTATACCTGATATCGAGCATTTCTTTTTGATGCTTGTACCATAAATCTTCAATCTTTGTAGTTGTTTTCTCATCAAGACCAAGTTTGTCAGCCAGGGTTAAAAATGGTGATTGTGGTACTGCTGGTTGTTCCATCACAGGCATAGGCGCCGATGGTGGATTGCCTGACATCACTGGTGTCCCCTGGGCAAACAGAAAAAAGGGTACTGCAAAAATGGATAAATATAAGAACCGCTTCATCTTAACCTCCTTAAAGGTTTAGGTTTTAAAATTACTTCAATATACCTCCTCCTTAGTTCTGGAGGAATCAGTTTCTCGGTTTCAACGAGGTGCCTTATTGTCAGCCTTAGCATCTCTCTATGAATGCCGGCGATCTCATCAGAGAGTTTGTAGGCGAAAACGGTATCCTCCTTAACTATGGCTACTTCAAGTAGTTTTTCTCTTTCCCTCTGCTCCTGAATTAGTGGAAGCATTTTCTTTCTAAAATCTTCCATTGAAGGCCTTATTGCTCTAAAAGAAGTGAACTGTTCAATTATTCTTACCGTCCTTTTCGTTGTAATTGATCTACCAATAAAGAAACCTATACCTACAGATGCCAGGATCGATATAATGACAATTGATAGATATTTATTTTTCATATAAAAAAACCTCCTGTGTTACTTCGATATAGTCGAAATAACTCATTTTATGAATACCCAGATAGATACCAGCCAGTATTCCGAGTATCCCCAGTGCGAATGAAGGGTATAGCACAAATTTCCTCAGATTATTCCTTTTCCTCACAGGTACCATAGGGATATCATCAAAGGCATCAAGCATTCTCCATAGTAAACGAGTATCTCTGGTAGCACTTCTGAATTTGGGATTAAGCAATCTTAGAAAATACCATATTTTCCCGGGTATACCCCTATCTAATGTGATTGCTTTCCAGATATCATTAGTTTTCTTCATAATTCCCTCCTCTTTTTATTAAATGCTGGCATTAAGAAAAATTTCAATTTTTCCAGAGATCTATAAAGAATTATTCTGCTATTTTCCGGTGTGATATCCAATATTTTCGAAATTTGCTTATGTGTCATATTCTCGTATTTTTTAAGTACCAGCACACTTCTTTCTATTGGTTCAAGTCTCTTTATACCTGCCTTGACAATTTTTCTGATTTCTTCTTTCTCCATTGTTTTTTGAGGTGAGTCATTAATCCCAATTTCTCTCAATTCTAAATGTCTTTTCTTTTTAACAAAGTTTATACTTTTATTAACAATTGTCTTTGTAAGATAATTCAACGGTTTACCATTTGGTTTTCTCTTTATAAATTCCAGCACTGAATCATGAAGAATATCCCAGCTATCCGCTTCATTTTGCGTGATTCTATAAGCTATTCTAATCAATTTATTACCATACCTTTCATAGATTTCCTCGATTTCCATACATATATTATAACAAAAAAAAATTAATTTTGTTACAAAATATTTGACAAAATAAAAAAATTCTGGATAATAAAAACATGAATAAGACATTGAAAATTTTAATGTTAGTTTTTATAATTTTTGTAGCTATTTTTCCTATCAGTGATTTTTTCTCTGATTTTTACAAGACATTCGAAAGAAAAACCTATGACTTGAGGGAAACAATCAGTGCCAGGGAAGAAAGAATCCCTGAAATTGTCATTGTAGATATTGATAATGAAACCTTAAAAGAGCTTGGAAGATTTCAGAGCTGGCCGAGGTATAACATTGCAAAGGTAATTAACGTTATTTCACGACAATCCCCAAAGATAATTGGTATCGATTTTCTCTTTTCGGAACCCGATACCGTCACTCTCGCAATTAAAAACATTTTTAGAACATTTTTAATGGATAAGATTCCAAATAACGTATCTATAGATACGTTGCTGAGTTATTTTTCCTTTGATAAATACCTTGCTTCTTCCATTAAATACAACGGTAAAGTAGTACTTGCATCCGTTTTAACCCCTGATTCCACCTTTATGCCCATTCCTGCCCTGGATAGATTCTACCTGTCAATTCCAATAGATTTTAACACTGAAGCCTATAGGGGTATATTTTATCCTATACCACAATTTCTTGACGTAATCTTGTCCACTGGTGCCATAAATCTATTTCCAGATCCTGATGGGGTAATCAGATCGGCACCTTTATACTATAATTTAAATGGGAGAGCATTTCCAAATTTTTCATTTGCCATATTTTCTAAATTAAAAAAGAATATTCATATTGAGGGGAATTATCTTATCCAAGGGGATAAAAAGATAAGGTTATATAATAATAGGATTTTTATTGACTTTAAGTATCCACTTACGACATTTCCCTATGTTTCCTTTAGCGATGTATTCTTTGAGAGAATTCCAGATGATATATTCAAAGATAAAATTGTGTTCATCGGTACCTCGGCGCCAGCACTTTCAGATTTATTTAAGATTCCTATTAAAACAGCGACAATGCCTGGTGTAGAGCTGAATGCAAATATTTTATATAACCTTTTACAGGGAAAGAGTATAAAAATCACCAATACATATACTACCAATTATATTATTGGATTTTTGTTAATTTTTCTTATTTTGTTTATTGCTTTTAAACTGCCTACTGCAGGTTCTATTCCTTTGCTAATAGCAATACTTCTTGGCTATTACCTTTTTGCAATGAGGCTTTACTCAACGAAATTAGTGATGATAGAAATGGTGAGACCTATGTTTGCCATAGTTGTGGGTTATATATTTGGTATTGGTTATAGAGTTAACGTGATAGAGACTGAAAGGCGAAAAATCAGGGCACTATTTTCAAAGTATGTTCCAAAAGAAATAGTTGAAAAAATACTGCAGTCAAAACATCTTGAAGTTAAGGGCGAGAGAAGGAAAATTAGTGTCCTCTTCTGTGATATCAGGGATTTTACGGGTTTTGCTGAATCAAGGGACCCCGAAATTGTTGTTACAGAAATGAATAAATACTATGAAGAGATGTCTAAGATTATTTTTAAGCATAATGGAATGATCGATAAGTTTATAGGGGATGGTATAATGGCCATTTTTGGAGCACCACTTTCTTATACTGGACATGCTGATAAGGCTGTCTCCGCTGCTGTAGAGATGGTGAAAAAGGCTAAAGAGATAAGTAAGGAATGGGAGAGAAAGAAGGGGAGAAGTTTTGAGGTTGGGATTGGTATAAACAGTGGGGTTGCTATCGTCGGAAATGTTGGTTCTTCCATAAGGACTGAATACACTGCTGTAGGTGATACTGTTAATATTGCCTCAAGACTTGAACCAATGAATAAAGAATTTAAGACAAGCATCCTAATTACCGAAAATACAAGAAGAGAACTGAGCGGCGATTATCATCTCAGAAATCTTGGGAATACTCTCTTGAGAGGGAAGAAAAAAGAAATAACTCTGTTCGAAGTAATGCCATTCTAAATAAGTATGTCAAAAAAGGATATCATTGTAAGACTTATGCCAGTTATTACCTTTGGGATTATATTTGGTTTTGTGGAAGCCATAATTGTAATTTACCTCAGGAAAATATACTATCCTTCACAAACAGGACTTTTTCCCTTGAGGGTTGTCGATATTAATATTTATAGATTAGAGGTTATTAGAGAATCTGCCACGATTATTATATTGTCTTTAATCTCCTTTATTTCTTCAAGAAAATTAAAGGAGGTCCCTTTTTTATTTCTTCTTTTGTTTGGTTTATGGGATATATTTTATTATATGTTTCTCTTTATCCTTATTAGGTGGCCCTCGTCGATAGCAGAGTACGATGTACTTTTTCTTATACCGCTTCCGTGGATAGCGCCTGTAATAGCCCCTGTTTTGGTATCCTCTCTATTTGTCGTTGGTTCCATTATTTATCTTGTTAAGGATGTCTCATTTTCTTTAAGGCAGATACAAATATTCACAGCAGGCATCACCCTTATTTTTGTATCTTTTGTTTTAATTGCTATAAATATATTATTAAAGAGAGGAACGGAGGGATTCTTTCGAATGACACCATTTGGCTTTAATTATCCATTATACTCTGTTGGTTTTTTAATTCTTATTTTTTCATTCTTGCGGGTAAGGTTTAATAAGATATAATTTAAAATATGAAAGTAATAACCCTTATGACCGATTTTGGTGAATTAGATCCCTATGTTGGAGTAATGAAGGGTGTTATATTAAAAAGAACTATAGAAGCGACCATTGTTGATATTACTCATTCTATAGGGATGGGTGATGTCAGAACAGCTGCATTTTTTCTAAGATATTATCCTGCGTATTTCCCAAAGGGAAGTGTCCATATTATTGTGGTTGATCCAGGGGTAGGAGGTGAGAGAAGGGCACTGGTAAACGAGAAAGATGGCAGTTACTTTGTTGCCCCTGACAATGGAGTTCTTACACCTGTATTGGGCAGAGTATATGAAATAAAAAAATACACCTTTACATCCAATACATTCCATGGAAGAGATGTTTTTGCCCCTGCCGCCGCTGACATAGTAAGAGGTATTCATCTTTCTAAAATTGGTAAAATGATAAAAAACCCCATAAAGATTAAGATGCCCGAACCAGTAGTCGAAAACAGTGTAATTAATGGTGAGGTTATGCACATCGATCATTTTGGCAATATAATTACCAATATAGATTCTAAATTTTTACAGGGAAAGGTTGAAATACTTTATAAATCGAATATAATTGATATAGCGGAATTTTATTCTCAGAAAGAAGAAAACGAACCCTTGGGTGTTATTAACAGTTACGGCCTTCTTGAAATAAGCATAAATGAAGGCAGTGCAGCAAAAATTTTCAAAGCCAGAGTTGGTGATAAAGTAGTAGTGAGGAGGAAAAATGAGTGATATTTTCGATGAAATGAAGAAATTTGAGAAAGAGATGGATATGCTCATTGAAAGTTTTATGCATCCAAGTAGACCCGTTGCATACGAACATGTTTGGATTCCAGCCGTAAATATATTTGAGACAAATGATGAACTTATTGTACTTGTAGAAGCAGCGGGCGTAAGGCCTGAAGATATAAAGGTATTAATAAAAGGTTCAAGATTACAAGTAACGGGTGTTAGGGATGACCCATTTGCAGATAAGGGAAGGAATTTTCACGCTATGGAGATAGATTTTGGTGAGTTCAACAGAACAATAACAATACCCGTTCCTATTGATGAAAAGAATGCGAAGGTAGAAAATGAAAACGGATTTCTAAAAATAATTCTCCCTAAAAAATTGCCAGTCGAGAAAATTATCAAAATCGAGTAAGGAGGAAAAGTGGAAATGGAATTGAGCCTTGAACAAGAGAAGATTGAAATTCCAGAAAAACTGCCTATATTGACGTTAAGAGATGCAGTGGCATTTCCGTCTATATTTATTCCTATAGCTATAAAGCTTCCACAGAATATAAAGCTTGTTGATGATGCCTTGAATAAAGATAAACTTATAGGCCTCTTCCTTCAAAAAGGAATGGACGAATTTCCAGATGAAGACAGTATTTATAGATTTGGCATAGTCGCCAAAATTACCAGAATGTTTAGACTGCCAGATGGCTCATTAAGGATTATTGTTCTTGGATTCGAAAGAATAAAAATTACAAAAATTGTTCAATCAGAGCCTTACTATATCGCCAGCGTAAAACCTGTCGATGAAATCGTTGAAAAAGATATGGAGATGGATGCTCTTGTTATGGATACAACAAAGCTTTATCAAGAGTTATCGAAGCTCTCTCCGTATTTACCCGAGGAATTGTCTGCAGTAGTGATGAATATTGATGATCCTTCAAAACTTGCAGATTTTATAGCAGCATATATGAAGATAGAAACAGAGCAGAAACAGGACCTTCTTGAAACTGTAAATGTAAAAGAAAGGTTGAAAAAGCTTATTTCAATATTGACGAAAGAACTTGATATACTCAAACTTGGGGAAGAGATAAGGTCAAAGATAAAAAATGAGATGGACAAAGCTCAGAAGGAGTTTTTCCTCAGGGAACAACTGAAGGCAATCAAAAAAGAGTTGGGAGAGGGGGATGAAAGAGAAATTGAGATAAAGGAACTCGAGAAAAAAATAAAAAAATCAAAAATGCCTGCTGAGGTGGAGAAAGTAGCAATGGAAGAATTGGGGAGATTACGTGTAGTCCCCCCACAGGCTGCCGAATATACAGTTATAAGAACCTATCTTGACTGGCTTATTGATATTCCCTGGGCAAAGGAAACAAAAGATAATCTTGATATTCAGAGAGCCAAGAGAATACTAAACGAGGATCACTACGACCTGGAAGATGTGAAAGATAGACTTCTTGAATTTTTGGCTGTCAGAAAACTAAAGAAATCGGTAAAGGGCCCTATTATATGCTTTGTTGGTCCTCCAGGTGTAGGTAAAACCTCTCTCGGTCACTCTATTGCGAGGGCGCTGGGAAGAAAATTTATCAGGATTTCTCTTGGTGGCATAAGAGATGAAGCAGAGATTAGAGGGCATAGAAGAACATATGTTGGTGCACTTCCAGGAAGAATTATTCAATCAATAAAAAGAGCCGGTACAAAGAATCCCGTTTTTATGCTTGACGAAATAGACAAAGTAGGTGCAGATTTCAGAGGTGATCCTTCGAGTGCCTTACTTGAGGTATTGGATCCTGAACAGAATGATTCATTTATGGATCATTATTTAGATGTCCCTTTTGATTTATCACATGTAATGTTTATAACGACTGCAAATGTAGTAGATACAATTCCTCCTGCACTTAAAGATAGGATGGAGATAATTAGAATATCAGGTTACACAGTTGAGGAGAAGTATCAAATTGCAAAAAAATACCTTATCCCGAAGCAACTTTCAGAGAATGGGTTGAAAAAGAAAGATGTTAGTATAACTAAGGATGCAGTATACACTATAATTATACAATATACCAGAGAGGCAGGTGTAAGGAATCTTGAAAGGGAGATAGGGAAGGTTTTTAGAAAAATAGCCAAGAAATTAACCCTTGGGGAAACAAGTCCATTCAAGATAGAGACGAAAGAACTTTCAGAATATCTTGGTCCTCCTTATTTTGAAAAGGGAAAGAAAATGAAAAAATCAGAGGTTGGAGTTGCTACAGGTCTTGCATGGACTCCAGTGGGTGGAGAGGTCTTATTTGTGGAGTCAACGAAAATGAAAGGGAAAAGGAACCTCATTCTTACAGGTCAAATGGGTGATGTTATGAAGGAATCTGCAGAAGCTGGATTGTCCTATATCCGTGCAAACGCAAGAAGTTTTGGCATAGACCCTGATTTTTATGACAAGTATGATTTGCATATTCATATACCTGAAGGCGCAATTCCAAAGGATGGACCCTCTGCAGGGATAACAATGATGACATCCCTTATTTCATTGCTTTCTAATAAACCAGTATCTTCTGATGTCGCTATGACTGGAGAAATTACACTTAGAGGAGAAATTTTGCCCGTTGGGGGAATTAAAGAAAAAGTACTCGCTGCAAAAATGGCTGGCATCAAAAATATTATTCTCCCAAGGGAGAATAGAAAAGATCTTGTTAAAATACCAGACAGGCAAAAAAAAGGTCTCAAGTTTTATTTTGTTGAAAGGGTTGATGATGCTATAAAGATATCATTAGTAGATAAAAAATCAAAAGGGAGGTAACATGTTTGGCGGATCAGGTTTAGGTAGAGGAAGAGGTTTGGGAAGAGGTAGGGGGGCAGGAGGAAGAGGAATGGGTAGAGGAGGAGGGAGAGGAATGGGACAGAGCGGTATGGGTTATGGACCGCAGGGTTATTGTGTCTGTCCCAAATGTGGATATAGAACTCCGCATCAGCAAGGCGTATCTTGTCCTTCAATGACCTGCCCAAAATGTGGTACAAAGTTAGTAAGGGAAGAGCTCATAAAGGATAGGAAAAAAGCAGCAGAGGAGAAAAAGAAATCAAAAGAGTAGCTATCTTATTGGGGTTGACAAATAGAGAAAAAAAATTATATTGAATTATCTATGAAATCAGCAGAACTTGAAAGAAAGACGTTTCAGGAACTCTCCAGATTAGCGAAGGATTTGGGGATTCCAGTATCGGGAAAGAGGAAAAAAGAACTTATCGAATCCCTTCTTCAGGCAAAGGCAGAAAATGAAGGTAATCTCATTGCTGAAGGGGTACTTGAAGTATTACCTGAAGGCTATGGTTTTGTACGTTCCTCTGCACATAGCTATACTGCAAGCCAGGATGATATTTATATTTCTCCAAACCAGATAAAGAGGCTTGGTTTAAAGACAGGGCACATATTGAAGGGGGAGATCCGTCCTCCAAAGCAGAGTGAAAAATATTTTGCTATGGTAAGGATTATGTCCATAAATGGTGAGCCACCTGAAACGGTTAGAAGGAGGATAGTTTTTGAACGGCTTACACCACTTCATCCAAACCAGAGAATAAAACTTGAAAGGTCTGATGGAGATATATCAATGAGAATAATTGACCTGCTTGCTCCTCTTGGTAAGGGACAGAGAAGTTTAATAGTGTCACCTCCAAGGGCTGGTAAAACTGTATTACTTCAGAAGATTGCAAATTCTATAACTGAAAATCATCCTGAAGTATTTTTAATAATACTATTGATAGATGAAAGACCAGAAGAAGTTACAGATATGAAAAGGTCTGTTAGGGCAGAAGTTCTAAGTTCAACCTTTGATGAGCCGCCAGATAGACACCTCCAGGTTGCTAAGATGGCGCTTGAAAAGTCCAAAAGGCTCGTTGAAACTAAAAGGGATGTAGTAATTCTGCTTGATAGTATAACGAGATATGCAAGGGCTAATAACCTGAGTATTCCCCATAGTGGCAAGACCCTTTCAGGCGGAATAGATTCGAATGCACTTCAGGTACCCAAAAAATTCTTTGGTGCCGCAAGAAAGGTTGAAGAAGGAGGAAGCCTAACAATTATTGCAACTGCACTTATTGAAACAGGCTCAAGAATGGATGAGGTAATTTTCGAGGAGTTTAAAGGAACAGGAAACCAGGAAATTGTTCTTGATAGATCTCTTGCGGATAGAAGAATTTTCCCGGCTATTGATATATTTAAATCTGGTACCAGAAAAGAAGAGCTACTTTTGACGCCTGAAGAGTTGAATAGGGTGTGGGTATTAAGGAAATTACTTAGTGAGATGTCTACACCTGTAGAGGCGATGGAATTTTTAATTTCAAAAATGCGACTAACCAAAAACAATAAAGAATTCTTAAGGGCGATGACCGCCTGACTCGGAGGTAAAATGAAAAAAGGAATTCATCCTGATTATTTCGATTGTGTTATTAAATGCTCTTGCGGAAATGAGGTTCATACGAGGTCAACGAAGAAAGAAATACATGTAGAGATATGTTCTAAATGTCATCCATTTTTTACTGGTACCCAGAAGATTATTGACACTGCAGGAAGGGTAGAGAAATTTAATAAAAAATATGGAGATAGACGGTAATTGATAATTGCTAAAATTGATATCCCTGACCTCAAACTTCTTAAGAGGGGAAAGGTCAGGGATATTTTTTATATTAATGATAATAAATTACTTATCGTTTCTACAGATAGAATCTCTGCATTCGATTATGTACTTAAATCCTTAATACCATTTAAGGGAGTTGTTTTAAATAAACTTTCTATATTTTGGTTTCAAAAACTTAATGTTGATAATCATTTTTTGACGGACGATCTTACACAGTACGGGCTGGGTAAATATAATGAATTAAAGGATAGATCAATGGTTGTGCAAATGTCAAAACCACTTCCATTTGAGTTTATTATTAGAGGATATATAGTAGGTGGAGGGTATAGAGAATATAAAAAAAATGGTAGCATCTCTGGTATAAAGTTGCCTGATGGATTAAGTGAAGGGGATAGGCTTCCAGAACCAATTTTTACCCCTACGACAAAGGAAGAGACAGGACACGATAGACCAGTGAAATTTGAAGAACTTGTTAATAGCCTGGGTGAAGAGAAGGCACGTTACTTAAGGGATAAGGCTATATCAATATATAAGTATGGCAAAGACTTTGCCCTTCAGAAGGGGATAATTATTGCTGATACAAAATTTGAATTTGGGGAGATTGATGGGAGAGTCATTTTAATAGATGAGGCTCTTACCCCTGATTCCTCCAGGTTTTTTGATCTGAATGAGTACAATAAAGGTCATCTAATGAACCTTGATAAGGAGTATGTCAGGGCATACTTGCTAAATTCTGGTTGGGAAAGAAAGTCATCACCGCCACCCCTTCCTGAGGATGTTGTAAAAAAAACATCTGAAAGATACATAAAAATCTATGAGATACTTACAGGGAATAAATTAGGTAGCGGTTAAAAGTTAGGTGGAGAACATTACTTTAAGCAATATTAACAAGATTACCTCTATCCTCTATTCTTTTGATAATACTTAAAAATCTTTTTTCATCTTTTCTTGAAAGAATCTCTTCTGCAAACTCCCTTGCAATACTTAACAAATTTCTATCTCTAAAAATGTCAAAGAATTGAAAATCAGAAAAACCATGTTGTCTGGTTCCAAAGAATTGCCCAGGCCCCCTTATCTTGAGGTCTATCTCCGAAAGTTTAAAACCATCCGTATATTTTTCCATTGCCCTGAGTCTTTTACCTGCTTCTTCTGTAACATTACCCTCTGTTATAAGAATACAGTAGGATTTTTCTCCACCCCTTCCTATTCTTCCTCTCAACTGGTGAAGCTGCGATAGACCAAATCTATCGGCATTCTCAATTACCATTACATTTGCTTCCCTAACATCAACGCCTACTTCAATAACAGTAGTAGAAATGAGGATTCTCACATCCCCTGATCTGAATCTTTTCATTGTTTCTTCTTTTTCTTTATTTTTCATTCTTCCATAAAGGAGTCCTACTGAAATATCCTTAAAGTATGTTTTTCTCAACTTCTCGTACATTTTTTTTGCAGCCTTCAATTCTACTTTTTCTGATTCCTCAATTAATGGGAGTACTATATATGCCTTTTGCCCTGACATAACTTGATTTCTGACAAATTTATAAATTTCATCTCTTTTATTTTCATTGGCCCACCTCGTAACGGGTGGAATCCTTCCTGGCGGCATCTTATCTATAGTGGAAACGTCAAGATCACCATATACACTTAGTGCAAGTGTTCTTGGAATTGGCGTTGCAGTAAGAAAGAGGACATCAGGATTTTCTCCTTTACTTATTAGGGCTTCTCTCTGTAATACGCCGAATCTATGCTGCTCATCTATAATAACAAGCCCAATATCGCTTATTTTCACATCTGACTGTAGCAAGGCATGTGTTCCTACAATTATTCCATTGTTTTTGATAAGTGAATTAAGGATTTTTTCCTTTGTTGATTTTTTTGTACCTCCTACAAGAAGATATACAGGAATATCCATTTTCTTTAGAAATTCTTTAATCACATAGTAGTGCTGCCATGCAAGAATTTCAGTAGGGGCCATAAAGGCAACGTTAAAATCATTATCAATGGCAACTAATGAGGCAATAAGTGCAACGATTGTTTTTCCGGAGCCTACGTCACCCTGTAGAAGTCTGTTCATTGGGTGCGGCTTTGACATATCGTCAAGTATTTCCTTCAGTGCCCTTATTTGCCATTTTGTTAATGAAAATGGGAGAGAATCAAAAAATGTTCTTGCAATTTTACTTTTTGTATTAAAACTTATGCCATTTACTCTTTTGATACCTTTTTTTCTGGATTTGAGGTAAAGTTCAAGACCAAAGATTTCATCAAATGCGAGTCTCTTAATTGCAGACCTTAGAATCGATGGATTTTCGGGGAAATGAAGATTTTCTAATGCCTTATGCACTCCAATAAGGGAAAATCTTTTTAATTCCTCCGTTTGTAGAGGATCTGTCATAAGGGTGAGGTATTTTTTTATTGCTGTGTATATGATCGACCTCATTACACGTTGGGAGATTCCTTTTGTTAATCTATATATAGGAAGGATTCTACCGGTGTGTATTAATGGGATATCTTCATCCTCGACAATTTCATATTCTGGGTTTTGAATCTGATATCCATTATAAAAAGTAATCTTTCCACTAAATATAACATTTTGTCCACTCCTGAAGGCATCTTTTATCCATTCTTGATTGAACCATACCCCTGTTAATGTGCCACTCCCATCATATATCGTGACTTCGCCTATTTTCATCCTGCGAGTTTTTTTGACGTTTACACTGATTACTTTTCCTTGAATACTTACAGATTCACCGAGGATAATATTGGAGATTTTTTTTATGTTACTGAAGTCAATATATCGTGAGGGTGGATAAAAAATAATATCGTGAATAGAGAAAAGACCCAATCTGTTCAGGGCCTTTTCTCGTAATGGTCCAACTCCTTTTACGTATCTTACCCTATCTGCTAATGAATAAAACCTTCCTCCTATTCGTGGAGGTGAAAAGTGACTGGGATACTTACCCAGACTGCTACAGGCTTATCTCTCTGCAAAGCAGGAGTAAATCTGAGCTTTCTACCAAATGCTAAGGCTGCCTGATCCAGTGCAGGGTATACCCCTTTTTGTATCTTAACTTTTCTTACCTTTCCCTCTTTGTCAACAAGAATATGCAGATATACAGTACCCTCTATACCCAGTTTTTTTGCTATCTCTGGATACTTTAAAGTTGCCCTAAGCGAATCAAAATTGAATGCCACTGGGGCTTTTTCGAATGGAACAAACACATTTTCTGCTGGTAGTACATCAGTCTCTTTTTCAAAACCAGTAAAATTAGTTTTTTGTATAGTTTGCTGCTGGACTTCCTGATCAGTTTTTGCTGCCACAGGCAGCTTTGGCTTTGGAGGAGGAGGGGGTTCCACAATATTTTTTAACTGAGGTGGCAGTTTCTCTACACGTACTTTTGGAGTAAAATTAGTTTTGTAAGCCTTTACCTTCTGCTTTGGTACTGCAAGAAATGCAACTATGAAAAGAATCAGTGTAACAAGGATACCTATTCTTAGGTTAAGCGGGTAATCTTCTTTTATATCCATACTACCCCCTCTTTTTCTCGGTTGCGAGAGAGACCTTAAGTACATTTGCATCTACAAGCTGATCAAAAACGGCCTCTACATCGCTATACTTAGTAGAAGCATCGCACCTAACAGATACAATAACATCAGGATTAATCTGCTTTTTCCTTTTCATCACCTTAGAAACCCGTGATATTGGCATTAATACATCATCTATTGAAATAATACCTTCAGGGCTTATCCAGACGTGTACGAGATTTTTGGTTGGAATTTTTTTTGCAGCTTCTGCCTTAGGTAAAATTATTTTCAACCCTGTTTCAGCTCTGAAAGTAGTTGAAACCATAAAGAAAATAATAAGCAAGAATGCAATATCAGCGGTTGATGTTGTTGGTATAGTAGCCTTTTCCTGTTCTCTAAATGTTATTTTCATATTCCCCTCTACTTATTGGGTACAAGACTGATTCTTTCTGCATTCGCCAGTCTTAGTTTATCAAAAACTGCAATCATATAGGTATATTTAGCTTCAGGATTTGTCTTTATGGAAAAAATCAAATTTGAGTTTTCAGACAGAAGTCTTCTTGCGGTTGGAGTAAGGTTGCTTAAATCTATGGGTTGACCATTAAGTCGAACAGATCCATCTTTGTCTACATAAACCTTGACTATATTTTTAGATTTAACCTTTACCTCCTGACCTTTTTCAGGTAAAACAATCTGAAGTCCAACTTCATTTGAAAATACAGTAGAAACCATAAAGAAAATAAGGAGAAGGAAGGCTATGTCGCCCATTGAAGAGGTAGGTATTTCAGCCTTTGATGGATTCCTTTTCCTAAAAGCCATACTATTCCTCCATCATACTTTCTATAATTAGAGAAGAAGCCTCTTCCATGGAGCGTGCGTAATTATTTACCTTTTGAGAGTAGTATACGTGCGCAGCTGCAACAGGTATTGCTATGATTAGACCAAATTCAGTTGTAATAAGTGCCTCAGATATACCAGATGCAACAAGTGTAGGTTCTACAGTCCCGGCAAGTGCAATTGACTGGAAGGCATGGATCATGCCGGATACCGTTCCGAGAAAACCCAACATTGGTGCCAGTGTTGCAACGGCTGATAAAACTGGCATTCCCCTATCTAAAAAAGCAAGTTCTGTAGTTGCTGCAGCAGTGATTGCTTCCTCCAGTACAGTTTTATCTTTTCCGGCTGTTCTATATTTCATAAGGACTGATTCCATTACTCTTGCGACAGGGCTTCTATTTCTCTTACAATACTTTAAAGCAGCATCAACCCCATCCTTTTTAAATGTTTTAACAAGCCCTTCTGTAAACTTCTTTGGATCAACTTTTGCCCTTGCAAACGATATCGCCCTTTCGATGATATAGGCAATGCCTATAATTGCTGCAAGAAGCAAAAAATACATAAATGCACCTCCTGCTACATACCATTCAACTAATCCACGCATTTTACCTCCTTTTTTGTTAATTTAATATTTTTTTTTAAAAAAGTCAACCCCTAACGACTAATCCACCTGTAGTAAATTACACTTCCAACCAATCCAAATATTGCTGCGCCAAAAATCATCGATGCTTCACCTGTAGATGCCTTTAGCATACCAATTATCAATGGGAATAAATCCATAGGATCTGCATGGGAAAGAGCGTCTGAATAAAAGAATAAACGATAAAAGTGAATAAATGCACCAAGCACTAAAAAGATTACGCTGATAACTGGTAAAATCCATATATTTCTTTTTTGTATTAATTTGAGTAGTTTCTTCGTAATCGAGGCGTAAATCCACATAGAAAAGGTAAATAATAAGATACCGACGCCAAAGATAGATTCAATTGGTATATTAATTTTCATGTTTCACCACCTTTTTTTGAAGGAGAAACAACATTTTTAAACCTTATTGCGCCTAAAGTAGAGAAAATCCCAGAAAGAAAGAAGAACCCATATGCAATTATAGATTCTATCGCACCCATTTTTAGTTTTCCCGAGATAACACTTGAGTAAAACATTATTATTGCAAATATTAATATACCAGATGGGGCTATCATAATGAATTGCCAACCCGTTCTTTTTCTTAAGACGATCTGATATCTTTTTGCTATCATGCCAAAGATGATAAATGTTACCCACAGGAGAACTGCTGCCAATATCATAATGTTACTTCCCCATAGACTCCATTTTACTACCTCTGGCGGGAATGGGCTTATGCTGAAAAGGCTATACAACGGATAACACATAGTTCCTCCTATACTATCTTTTCTTTAATACATTAATCATTTCATTTTTCATGTTTTCGGCTTTGGATGGCCCAATTAACATAGCTGCAGATTTTTGTAAGCTGTAAATAAATTCCATGAGGTTGTCCTTTGTAAGTTTTTCCGTAGAAATATTCAGATCCTCAATTGTATTATTGACAATTTCTTCAGTGAAGTCGCCAAGATAATTCGCAGATATAAATTTTATACTATTGAGATCTTCCTCTGAATATGTTGTAACTTCAGTTATTTCTTGAGGGACTTCTGTTTTTTCTTCAATTTCTTCTATTGGTTTCTCCTCAAGTTTTTTCCCCTTTACTTCTCCTTCTAAATTGTAGAATGTTCTTAATAATGTATCCTTCTTCAATCCTTTAGCCAGTACACCATATACTTCTTTTCCCCTAAAAATGAGAAAAAGATGTTCATCTCCCATAAGGGAAATTGTAGTAAATGGAGAACCACCAAGTGCATCCAGAGTCTGGTTAAGAACAAGATAAATTCTATTAATGATTTCGTCTGGTTTTTGTACATCTCCTAATATAACCTTATTTTTTCCTGCATAGAAGACTATTGATGCATCAAGGGTTTCTTTTAATTTTTCAAGATTTATCATTGTTTTTTCCAGAACTCAATTTTTCAATGACTGAATGTATTTTTTCTTTTGCTTTGTCATTACCGAGTAATTTTATAGCCTCTTTCACTATGAAGTCAAGTAATAATTTACAAAATTTGTCTACTTCTTGTTTATTTATACCCTTTGTACCCTTCACCTTGAGATTAATACCATTTAGCTCAAGTAAATTGCGAAATCTTCCATCTGGATCAAGCCTGGGTATTGCCTGAAGTAAAAGGGATCTCCATTGCTCAGCATCTGAATCTAATGAAAATTCTTCCAGGAGTAATGAAATCTGGTTTACCTTAGCTACAAACTCTTTGTATATTGTTTGATCACCTATAAGATCTTCTTCCCTAACTTTTTTCAAAATCTCTTCTTTTACTTTATCATTATCAGATTCAAGAACAAATCCAAGATAATTACCCTGGTAAGGTAATATAATAAGATGTATAGCACCAGAAGCATCAATATAATCGTAATCTTTCAAACCAAGTAGCTTCCCAATAATTTCCATTTCAGAGCCGGTAAAGGCTATAAGTTCATCAATATTTCCCGGGGTAATTCCTCCACTCTGTATGATATTCCCCTCATCTGAACTCACAAGGGCATAACCTTCGATCCCTTCTATTCCCAGAAAGCGCTTCAGATGTTCTTCATTGTTCATCTATATTTCCCCATTTTTTGTTTACAAGTATCTTACCTAAAATTTCTTCTATATTATTTTTTATGGCGTTAATAGTATCATCAAACCATATTTTCAGTTTTTCTGGGTTAACAGTAAAATCTTTTTTTGTAATGATCAAATCCTTCCCAGCGAGCCTTAGAACATTTTTCAAATCGCTGTTTTCTATTTTTCCTTTTAAAACATCTAACCAGGGTCCCTCTCCAAAAGTCTCGAGAATTTTCTTTATTTTTTTGCTGCCCTCTTCAATTACTCTTTGTTTCATTCTTGGGTCATATATTAATCCTTCATTGAATAACCACAAAAGTCCTCTCATTGCCTCAGATTTTCCATATTTGCAGTCTTCTGCAATTTCCTTTAGATTTCGCTTTCCATCCACTAATATCAATAATTTCCAATGGATTTTTTTCATTACTACTTTGTCTTTTGATGGAGTATTTGTAGATTTATGGGGGACAGTTGAAAGTGGCGGTAGTTGCTTTAATACCTCTTTGAGTTCTTCTTTTCTTCGTTCAATTTCCGAGAAAAGATCGGCAAGATTTTCATTGATAGTATTAACAGGGGGTTTTTCGTCAGGATAAAACTCAATATTTCCCTTTTCTACTGCAGCAAGGTAGTAAAATGCCTCAACACCTTCTAACTGAGAGGATTTTGCATGAACAGGATTACCCTCAAGAAAAAATATATCCCCTATATTTTCGAAATGCAGTCTTCCATTCTTTTTGAATCTTGAAAGGAGGTACATTATCTCCTCCGAATGAAAAAATGAAAGATCCCCACTTAATACATTTGCCATAGTAAGGTTATCTTATAAAAGTGAGGAAAAAAGTCAAGTATAAATATTTATTTCTTCTTCCCTTTTCTAAAATGTATTTTTCATACAATTTATGTTATTAATGAGTTTATAAGGCTTCATCGTTATTCTACTCTTCAAAACCTACATTACACCAAGCGGTTGTATTTATTGAATTTGGTATAGTGAATTAAACTTTCTTTTTTAACATCAAAATGATATATCTATAGATTGAATTTTTTACTGAATTGGAGATGAATAAGAGGAAAAAATTTGTTCACCCCATTTTTATGATTATAATTGGTAAAGTATATTCCCCCCAGGGAGACTTCGATGTTTACCCATCGTGATATTTTTATTTCTGCGCCACCGGATAATTTTTTTTGAATAGTTCCGTCAAGAAAATTATTATCTGGAAAGGAGTTTAAAGAATCGGGAGGCTTATTATAATTAACGGGCCAGGGTGTGTAAGGATTTGTCTCTCCACTTCTTTGGATATTTAAATATGGACTCAATCTAAATTTGTCATTTATCATATAGAAAATAACATATAAATTTTCAAAGTTAGCAGCGGGGTTCATTCCTATATACCATTTGCTATATATGTACCTCTGCCATACCAGATAATGACCATATACCCATCTGCTGAATCTATTATATTCAATAAGCAAAAAATTATCACTACAAATATTAGAGAAAAATCCTATATTTATACCTATATGATCAGGTTCATTGTATGGATCAGATTCATACTGGAAATCGTCAATTAAAAAATTCCCATAGAGTAAATTATTTTTTAAAAGAATAACCCAATCAAAATTCCAGAAAACATTAGAATTTTCTCTTTCGTTGAATTGATCTGCGTAATAAACCCTGAAAGGGTTGAAAAAGGAGGGTAAAATTTCACCGTATTTATTTCCAAAAAGACTCATCTCGGTAAAACCAATGCCCAACCATTTTGATGGTGAAATTTCGAGCCTGTGTATTAATAGATGTCTTTGAATGGACACTGTATCAGATATAGTTATGGACGGGTCATATTGCGGCCCATTGTATCTATCAAGCGAGGAGTAGAAAAGGGTTATGTCGAATTTCTTACCTTTGAATGAATACATTATGTTTGAAAATGGTGGTGCTTCAGTGGATAGAATAGGGTTGTTCAGGGGTGAAGGTCCAAAGTTCTGATGGTTTCTGCCTATCCATCCATAAAAATATTTATTTTTAATATAAATGCCACTATAGTCAAAATCAGCAGCTACTAAGTTTTTCCATTCTTTGTCAGGGAATACCAGTGTATCCCCCCTCTTGAAGATAGGGGCTATGACGAAACCATAATTACCTTTTAGATACTCAAATTTAAAACCAAAAGAAGTGAATTTTGAGGTATCTTCTCTCACATAAATAAATGGAGAGAGAGAGGAACTTTCCCCTGTTGTATATGTAACACCATAGGGGAGATCAATAGACCTTTTTTTTAATATATCTGTAAACATATCTATTCTGTTCGGGTAAAGAGATGGAAAAGGATAAATAACCATTAAAAGTAGCATAATTCAATTATATATTTTTAGCTTGTTTGTCAAGAAGATAAATTTTATCTTTCTCCTTATTGCCTCATATAAGGATCCACACAAAAGGGTATTCATTGCTTCATTTATATTTCCACATGAAATATATATTGATCTTCGTAGGAAATCAAGTCTTTTTGCAAGTCTCTTTTCTGTATCTATTCTTATACCTTTCTTTCACCCTCACCTCAGTCCTCTCCCTTCAAGGGCGAGGAGGTTATTTTTACCTCTAAAGTGGAGAAGTGGAAAAGTTTTTTCTCCATTCTCCATCCTCCCTTCTTCCTTCTTCGTCTTTCCTTTACCCCCACTTAATCTCCCACGTTGGGATGGAGAGAAGGTTTCCCTCCCTTGATGGGAGGGTGTTCTTCCATTCTCCATTCTCCATTCTTCATGCTTCGTCTTCTCTTCTTCGCTTTCTTATACCTCCTTTTCTGGGGATATATTTTACTATTTTCGTGTTGATTTTTAATGGGGCAAATCTTTCTCTTGACAAGAATAATTATTATATTATTATTTATTGACTCTTCGGGGCAGGGTGAAATTCCCTACCGGTGGTAAAGCCCACGAGTCCTTATTAAAAAAGGATTGATCTGGTGTAATTCCAGAGCCGACGGTCAAAGTCCGGATGGGAGAAGAGAATGTTTTCTTATGGGCGCCCCGAGGGGCGCAATTTTTATGAATAAAGATGAACTTTTTATGAGAGAGGCTATAAAACTTGCGAAAAGAGGGATTGGAAGGGTATCTCCTAATCCACTTGTTGGCGCTATAATCGTTAACAATGGGACTACCGTCTCTAAAGGATATCATAAAGGCCCAGGAAAACCCCATGCAGAGGCAGAGGCAATAAAAAGGGCAGGTAAGATGGCTGAGGGTGGGACGATGTATGTAAATCTTGAACCTTGTTCTCATTATGGTAGAACACCGCCATGTGTAAAGGCGATTGTTGACGCAGGCATAAAAAGAGTTGTTGCTTCTATGCAGGATCCCAACCCACTTGTGAACGGTAATGGATTTAAATATTTAAGTAACCATGGTGTTGCTTTATCCATTGGAATATTGGAAAAAGAAGCAAGAGAATTAAATAAATTTTACCTTCACTTTATTAAAGAAAAGAGGCCGTACGTAATTGCTAAGATGGCATTAACACTTGATGGATTCCTTGGTGACGACAGAAGAAAGATTATAAAACTCACCTCACGGAATTCTTTAAAGTATGTTCACCGATTGAGAAATATGGTTGATGCAATTTTAGTTGGGGTCGATACAGTGATAAAGGATAATCCATTCTTGAATATAAGATACATTAAAAGCAAACATGATCCCATAAAGGTAGTTTTTGATACATTTTTGAGAATCCCTGTAGATGCAAACTTATTTAAAACAGATGGAAAGGTTATAATAGTTACTTCAAGTAATAAACAATTCGAAGGAGCGAATCTATGGAAGATAAAACAAAAAAATGGCTATATTGATATTGACGCATTTATGGAGAGATCGTACAGAGAAGGGATACAATCCATATTAGTCGAAGGAGGAGCTAAAATTTTTACTTCTTTTCTTAATTCAAAATTTATAGATGAAGTAATTCTTTTCTATGCGCCTTTGTTTTTGGGGGAGGGCATTAATTCCGTCACAGAAAAGATGAAAAGAGAGATCAAAGTTAAGAAAGCAAGAAAAATAGGAAATGATATTTTGGTCGAGGGGAAAGTTGTTTACAGGAATAATTGAGACAGTAGCAAAGGTACGGTCTATTTCACGAGGCTCCGATTTTATAGAATTAGGTGTGGATGTACCTTTTAATACAAGAGATGGTGATAGTATCGCAATTAATGGTGTTTGTCTTACTGTTAAATTCTTAGAGAAGGGTGTTGCATATTTTGATGTTGTAAAAGAGACACTTAAAAGAACAAACCTCTCTGATTTACGGATCGGAAGCGTCGTAAATCTTGAGCGGTCTCTAAAGATCGATAGTAGATTTGATGGGCACATTATCCTCGGTCACATAGATGCTACTGGAAAGATAAAATCCATAAGAAATAAAAAATATGAAAGAATATTTTCTATTTCTTACCCTTTTAAGCTTTCACCCTTTATAACCGAAAAAGGTTCCATAGCTGTTGATGGAATCAGCCTTACTGTTGTTTCTACCAATAACAATACATTTGATTTTTCTGTTATACCTTATACGTATGATCATACTAATTTATACGTAAGAAGGGCAGGTGATAAAGTAAATATTGAGGTGGATATAATCGCCAGGTATATAAAAAGGTATATGGAGGTAGGTTATGGTAAAATTTAGTACTATAGAAGAGGCAATTGAGGATATAAAAAAGGGAAAGTTTGTCATTGTAGTCGATGACGAAGATAGGGAAAATGAAGGTGATTTTATAATAGCAGCTGAGAAAATCACACCAGAAGCAATAAATTTTATGTCAAAGGAGGGAAGAGGATTGATATGTATCTCTTTAACTCCACAAAGGTTAGAGCAACTTCATCTTCCCCTTATGACAGAACAGATAACAGCAAGGCATGGGACCGCATTTACAGTTTCTGTAGATGCCAAAGACGGTACTACTACGGGTATAAGTGCATACGATAGGGCAAAGACTATTAAAACATTATTAGCACCTGAAACTAAACCAGAGCAACTTGCAAGACCCGGGCACATCTTTCCCTTGAGAGCAAAGGAAGGTGGGGTCCTGAGAAGGGCTGGGCATACAGAGGCATCTATTGATCTCGTTAGATTAGCAGGTCTTTACCCATCTGGCGTATTGTGCGAAATAATGGATGAAGATGGTACTATGGCAAAATTGCCACGACTATTTGAAAAAGCGCAGAAATTTAACCTCAAATTAATAACGATTAAGGACTTAATCAGATATAGGCAGGAGAGAGAAAGACTTATTAAGGAAGAGATAGCGGTACATCTTCCTACAGATTATGGGGATTTTATTTTGTATGCTTATTCCAATACAATCGATGACCATATCCACCTTGCTCTTGTTAAGGGGACGGTTGCAGGGAAAAAGAATGTTCTTGTAAGAGTACATTCTCAATGCGTAACAGGGGATATTTTTCATTCTAAGAGATGTGATTGTGGTAGCCAACTTGTTGCTGCCCTAAAAATGATAGAAAAAGAGGGCTTGGGTGTTTTAGTATATATGAGACAGGAAGGAAGAGGTATTGGACTCTTGAATAAGCTGAGAGCTTATAAACTTCAGGAAGAGGGATATGATACTGTTGAAGCAAATGTGAAATTGGGCTTTAAACCCGATCTGAGGGATTATGGAATAGGTGCACAGATATTAAAGGATTTGGGGTTAACCACAATTAGATTGATGACAAATAATCCGAGGAAAGTGGTTGGACTTGAAGGGTATGGGATTAAAATTACAGAAAGGGTCCCGATAGAGATTAGGCCTAATGAGATAAATAAAAAATATCTAAAAACAAAAAAGGAAAAACTTGGTCATTTTCTTGAAACAATCTGAAAAGGGGGAGATATGGAATTTCAGGGAGAAATAAAAGGGAAGGGAGTAAAGGTTGGTATTGTTGTATCGAGGTTTAATAGTTTTGTGACTAAAAGATTACTGGAAGGTGCTATGGATTGTCTCGAAAGACATGGTGTAGAGAAAATCGATGTTTTTTGGGTTCCCGGTTCTTTTGAGGTACCACTGGCGCTAAAAAAGATAGCCGAGCTTAAAAAGTATAATGGTCTTATTGCACTTTCAGCTGTCATTAGGGGAGACACACCTCACTTTGATTATGTTGCTAAAGAGATTACTAGAGGTATAAGTGAAATAGGCATCAACTTCGGTATACCAATTTCTTTTGGTGTCATCACTGCTGATAGTGAGGATCAAGCATTTAGCAGAGCCGGTTTGAAAAGTGGAAATAGAGGTTGGGATGCAGCAATGACAGTTCTTGAGATGGTGAATCTGATTGAGAGTGTAACTTGAAGAGAAGAAAGGCTAGGGAGATAGTCCTAAAGGCGCTTTATTCCTTAGAGGTATCTGATGGAAAATCAAAGGAAGTGATTTCTGATTTACTTGAAAGGGAAAATATTAATAATGATCTTGCAGCCTTTACACGGAAACTTTTTAACAGCACAAAAAATTTAGCCTCTAAGGCAGATAAGTTAATTGGGGAAAATCTTCTTAACTGGAAGATTGAAAGGGTTTCCTCAATTGAAAGATTGATATTAAGGATGGGTATAGCAGAGGCAATAGAATTTCCTGATATCCCTATTCAGGTAACGATAAATGAAGCAGTAGAAATAGCAAAAAAATATACTTCGGAGAAGGGAAGCAAATTCGTAAATGGCCTTTTGGATAAAATATTAAAAGAAATAAGAAAAAAATGAAGATAGCAATAATATCCGATATCCATTCAAATTTGGAGGCGTTAACAAGGGTTCTTTCGGAAATAAAGGTGGTCGATAAGGTGTTTTGTCTTGGCGATATTGTAGGGTATGGTGCAAATCCGGAAGAATGTGTGGAAATGATTAGGGAGAGAGTTGATTTATGTATTGCTGGCAATCATGATTATGGTGTAATAGGTAAAACAGATATTCAGTGTTTCAATAGTGCTGCCAGGCAAGCAATAATATGGACAAGAAATCATATTTCTGAGTCAGCAAAGAAATATCTTGGTAATCTTACATTGACTGAATCATATGACAATATGTCTTTTACACATGGGGTTTTTAGTTTCCCAGAGTCTTGGAATTATATTTTTTCATTAAAGGATGCAGTGAAGGAATTTCATTATATGGATAACAACATAGGTTTTGTAGGTCACTCACATATTCCTGGGGTATTTTTTGAGAAAAATGGGGAATACGGCACATTGAAAGGCTCAGAGTTTACATTTGAAGATAGAGTAAGATATATAGTGAATTGTGGAAGTATTGGTCAACCACGTGATGGAGATCCAAGGGCTTCCTTTTGCATTATTGACACAGATGACGAAAAGATTATAATGCATCGTGTTGCTTATGATGTTGAACGTGCGAGGAAAAAGATAATAGAGGCTGGTCTTCCAGAAAATTTGGGAGACCGCATAATTTATGGAAGGTAACAAATAAACAAGGAGGAGTTATGAAGGTTACTTTGAGTGTTATAAAGGCAGATGTAGGAGGTTACGTAGGTCACTCTTCAATGCACCCAGAGATAGTAGATATTGCAAAAGAAAGCCTCAGTTTAGCAAAAACTGGAGGAAAGCTTATCGATTATGATGTTTTATATTGTGGAGACGATCTTGATTTAATAATGACACATACAATGGGTGAGGAAGCAGGGGAGATTCATAAACTTGCCTGGGATACATTTGTAAAATGTACAGAGAAAGCCAAGGAGTTAAAACTTTATGGGGCGGGACAGGATTTGCTCTCTGATGCTTTTAGTGGAAATGTGAAGGGGCTTGGACCAGGGGTTGCGGAAATGGAATTTGAGGAGAGAAGAAGTGACCCTGTAATTATTTTTATGGCAGATAAAACTTCTCCAGGTGCTTGGAATTTTCCTCTGTATAAAATGTTTGGAGATCCCTTCAACACTGCTGGATTGGTAATAGACCCCCATATGCATGATGGTTTTCTTTTTAATGTTCTTGATGTTTATGAGAACAAAATTGTCACTTTTTCTCTTCCAGAAGAATTATATGATGCACTTGTATTTATAGGTGCAATGGAACATTATATCATTAAGAGTATTGTTAGAAAGAGTGATAATGAGATTGCAGCTGTTTCCTCCACACAAAAATTGAATTTTCTTGCAGGTAAATATGTTGGTAAGGATGATCCTGTACTTATCGTCAGAGCGCAAAGTGGATTTCCCGCAGTAGGAGAGGTTCTCGAACCATTTACATTCCCACATCTTGTGGCTGGATGGATGAGGGGATCGCATATGGGTCCCTTTATGCCGGTAACCTTCAAAACAGCTAATCCATCAAGGTTTGATGGTCCCCCCAGAGTTATTGCTGCAGGATATCAGATAGCTGAAGGAAAACTTATTGGACCAAGGGATATGTTTGATGATCCATCCTTTGATAATGCAAGGGCAATGGCGAACGATATGGCTGATTATATGAGAAGGCATGGTTCATTTGAGCCCCACAGGTTGCCACTGGAGGATATGGAGTATACAACACTTCCAGAGGTAAAGAAGAAACTTGAGGGTAGATTTAAGACGAACGAGTAGAAAATCTATAGAAGATAAAAATAAATAGTAGAAGTAAGGGATAGACAAGAAATAAGTATAACGATGGTCTTTCAAGGATTATTACAGAGTGAGGTAATCTTTGGAAGGCCATCATTACTTTATTCATAATAAAACCAATGAACCAGACAAAATTACTGGATATTTCTGTTAAGAATGGAATGAATAGAAAAAAAATAGTACCGGAGAGAAGGAGTGTTACTAAAGGAATAAAAAATATATTTGTAATAAATGAATAAACAGGTATATAGCCAAATCTATAGGCCACAATGGGGAGGGTGAATGTTTGAGCTGAAGTAGTGGATAGAAAGGGTATTACCAGCCAATTTTTGAGGCCCGTATTTTTTATTCTATTTAATTGGGGCTTGAATAATTCTAAGCTGAGAATGATTCCTGCAACAGCGAGGAAGGATAGCTGGAATCCCGTTTCAAAGACAGAAAGAGGTGAAATTATTAGAAGAATGATTGCAGCTGAGGATAGGACATTAATATGCTCAGATTTTCTTTCAAGTATTTCTCCAATCGTAAATATATATGTCATTATTACTGCCCTTACCACTGATACTCTTAAAAGTGTTAAAAATAGGAATGGTATAAGAGTTAGATCTGAAAGTATTAAAGCCCATTTCTTTTTCAAACCGAATGATCTAAAAATTATAAAGAATATTAAAAAAAAGATCCCTGTGTGTAACCCGCTCACTGAAAGTAAATGGGCTGCACCAGTGTAACGGAATCTCTTTTTTATGAAAGATGGTATCGCATCCCGTTCACCTAGAGAAATTGCCTTGACAACGCCTCCAATTTCCCCACCTACTTTTTTTTCTATTTTTTTTATCAAGTTTTCTCTATATCTGTATATGAATGGAAACGGGGATGGTATGATTTTTTCAATTTTTACTTTCTTAATTCCCTTTATACCATTGTAACGATATGCCTTTCCAGAAAAAATACAGAGTGAACCTTCCTTCAGAGGTATTATTTTTGTTTTAAGAGTATTATATCTCAGTGAAATAATTTTCCCATTACAGTATATACCAAACACCCTTATCCTATTGGAAAGGAAGCGCTGTTTTGTATTGTTTGTATAAATTGAAAAGAAAACGAAAATTAAAAGCCACAGTGCTGCATCTATTTTTTTAAAAGCAAAAAGGATTAAGGGTAAAAGAACAAACCCATACAGAATATATATTGAGAAAAAACTGCCTATGATTATACCTAATACCACAGGAGGCAAAATAATGAGGCTGGGTTTAGACCTCACTACTGAATGCCTCTTTAAATTCCTCCCCAAGTCTTTTTAATTCAAGCCTTGCAAGCCCCAAGTTTTGTAGTGATCCTTTCATAATCAGATATACAAAATATTCCGCGTTTATGCTCCTTGCTACGATGGTCAATTCCTCTGAGCGAGTAATACTTTCTTCAAAAATTCCGCTTTGGAGGTCTTTTAATATCCTTTTTGACTCAGCAATTATACTTGCCAGTTCTGCTGAGGCAACAGAGATATCGAGGTCTTCCAGTTTCTTGAATTCAGAAATAGGGATACCATCAGTACCAACAACCCCAGCCGCAATACAACCCAAAACCTTGCTTGTAACCTCGTTTAATTTAGCTTCTATTGTATTTTGATCAAGATCCATTGTTCCTCCTATGTTTTAGTCTTGATAAAATTCTATTAACCCTCGGATTATTTTTATTGATTTTCATTGCCATTTTCAGATATTTTTTACCTAGGCGAATATAACCTGCTTCAATATAGGCTTCAGCACAATTTAGAAAAACATCAAGACTCTTTATGCCTGTATTGAGTGATTTTTCAATGAGGGTAATACCATCGTTCTTATTCCCTATAAGTACGAGTGACAAACCATAATAACTTATATATAAAGGATTTA
>Ga0190360_1000188_pt1 | contig 34694 bp, 35 predicted proteins | sample 48721834_MG_FD_161271 | JGI IMG/M metagenome (GOLD analysis project Ga0190360, IMG submission 161271) | Hydrothermal vent microbial mat bacterial communities from Southern Trench, Guaymas Basin, Mexico - 4872-18-3-4_MG | ecosystem: Environmental > Aquatic > Marine > Hydrothermal vents >...
TCCTTTCCAAAGAAAGTATCCTCTTTTCTGTACAATCTTTCCGGAATGAAACAGCTAAGATTTGTCTCTAATTGGCTTTCTGATAAATTTACCACATAAGTGGTGTGGTTCACTATGAACCTGTCATCAATGTAGATCGGGACATCTCTTTCAATCACCAGTAAAGGCAAAGGATTCTCTGCAAGAACCACACCAGAAAGACAGAAAAAATAAAATAAAAGACAGATAAAAATCCTTACTACTTTTACCTCTGCGGATATTTTCTGCATTATCAAAATCCTTTACACCTAAATTTTAAAAATTAAAGATTCGGAGGGGAAAAATCTTTTCCCTCCGAATCTATCTTTAAATCGATATATCGATATATTGTTGCAGTCCTTTTAGAATGGTGATGTGGGAGCATAGCCGGTGAGACCAAAAGTCCCACAATTTCTACAGCGCCTGCAGCATCCACCATAGCAGCCATAGCTGGAAGCATAGGATCTAGCAAGGGCAAGTGCCTGATTGGCCGGTCTGTGCTGGACGAGTCCAAAGTACCAGAACCAGGCATCAACACACTCAGAACAATTAACATAAAGTGGGGTTGCACCACTTATGTAAACTCTTGCCCAGTTTGCTGGATAAAAAGCTGACCTTATCGGATTTTTAAAGGAATTACAGGAGTTGACGAACATCACGGCACCTACTATTCCCCACTTGTAAGGATAGGGATTTATCCAGCTTGCCCAGAGATAACCACCTGACATAGCCAAAGCATTAGGACATCCGTGACCTATATTGCTGTAATAGAGAAGTCTGGTCCCCTGTCCTAAAACCATCTTGTTGTTGTATACACTGGCAGCAGTACCTCTTGCATACCAGGCATTACCCGTTCTCCAGTGCATAACGCTGGCTATGTAATAGGTCATGGACCAGGCACATTTGTAACCCGGACCTACAGGACAGTTGGCAAATCCCTTTGCCTGTTTATACCAGGGAGTTCTAACCTCTCCACTCTTAAGTTCATTAACATCGGTGCGGGCCCTGAGCTGAGTATTTGGCTTCACCATTTCTCCCTTGGGAGCTCTTAATCCCTTTTGAGTTTTTTCCTTTTCTCCAATTTGAGTACCAGGTTTCGATGTCTGGGTAACATGAAGGGTAGCCTCCTCCTCAGGAAGATAATTCTCCCTTGTCCTTATATTCTCAGCACTTCCCCTGACATAGTCCCAGCGGATAAGGTTTAACTTCAACGTATAAGTTTTCTCGTAAAGATAACCGGCAAGTGTTTCGCAGCGAAATCCACCTTTTATCTCAGAAACAATCTTGGTATCAGCCATTATTAAGGAACTCTTGGTTGCATCACCCCTGAATTGCTCCAGAACAAGGCTCTGGGTGAGCCCTCTTATCTCATCCTGAGCTTTCGTAGGGGCTCTAACTCCCGTCTCCATAGAAATCTGCACATTCACCGGAACTGCAGAAAATCCTGCTATCCCGGTGATTAGCATTACCCCGGTTATCATAATTATGCTCATCAAAATCTTTCTACTTATTCTCATACTTTTTCCCTCCTTGGGTCAAAAATCTTGTTTTTTTGAGCTGAAACCACCTCCTTCTTAAATATTTCTAACTCTCCTCTTATCACCCTTTTATCAATAGCGACGAAATACTATCTTTTTTTGAAATTTTGTCAATAGCTTAATCTCCAGTTTCGGAAAAAATTCCTGTTAGACAGCCCGGGTACACATAGCTTCCTGTAAGCTCCGCTCAGGGAATACACCTTTCCTTTTAGTGTTATAAGTTTTATCTTTGTTATAAGACTTTTTCCCGAAGCTGGAATTGTCATCCGACACTGGAACATTTTTTCTCACGAAGATAAAGGCTCCCGGGTATCAATTTATTTTGTTATTTTGACAGGACTTCCTTTTTTCAAGGATTTCTGAGCCATCTCAAGAATTTTCACCACTCTCAATCCCTCCTGACCATCAGTTAAGGGAGGGGTATTGGTAAGGATACATCTTATAAAGTGAAGACATTCTTCCTTTAAAGGCTCGTAATCCGGGACTGAAAGCAAAGTAGCTTCGCCCAGTGCAATATCTGTCCCTTTTTTTCTTTTGATAGTGTATAGTTTGAGCGGCTCTTGAGAACTTAACTCATTCAGAACAATAACTTCCTCTTCTCCTACCACTACCGTTTTTCTGATCCTGGTGGGATCAAACCAGCTCACATGGATATGAGAAAATATCCCTCCCTCAAAAGTTAAATTTAGAAAAATCACATCTTCTATGGATTTTTCCCTCTGGAGAAAGCAGCCCCCACAAGCACTTACCCGGGTTGGTTCCTTTCCCAGAAGATAAAGAACGATAGAAATATCGTGCGGAGCAAGACACCACATGACATTTTCCACCTCCCTCACCCTGCCAACATTGAGTCTCTGGGAGTAAGTGTAATAGATTCTACCTAATTTACCTTCATCAATTATCCTTTTCATTACCTGAACAGCAGGGTGATACCTCAGTATATGGCCCACCATAAGTATCTTTCCCTTTGCTTTGGCTAAATTTACAAGAAATTCGGCATCTTCAGCTTTCAGGGTCAGCGGTTTTTCCACAAACACATGCTTCCCGGCATTGAGAGCCTTTCTGGCAAGAAAAAAGTGAGTCCAGGCAGGAGTGGTAATTACTACAGCTGGAATTTCTTTGTTTTCCAAAATGTCCTCATAACGTGTAACAGTAATAACTTCAGGGTAGTTTTTTTTCACCCATCTCCGGGAAGATGGATTTACATCGTAACAAAAAAGGGTGTCAACTTCTTTCAGCTCATAAAAGTTTCTGATAACCTTCCTGCCCCAATTTCCGGCTCCTACAACTGCAACATTCAGCAATTTTATCTCCTTTCCTGCTTTCCAATAATTTTTTCATAAAGATTTATCCAGGTTTTAACTGCTGAAGTTCTTTTAAATTTACTTTTGGTCACCAGCACAACTGCTTCTTCTTCCCTTAAATCTTCCTCTTTGCTCACCCTTTTATAGGTAATCCCTTTCTTGCTTAATCCTTTCAAACTGAGTTCCACCACATCAGCAAGCTCTCCATTTCCAAGAATAATAAAATCTTTCCTTCCTCTTGAATATTCAAGCAAGATAATTGATTGTATCTTTCTCTTCATTTCCCGAAGGGAAGCAAGAGTATTGCGAAAATATCTGTAAGATCTTTTAGCTTTTTCAGCAAATCCTTTTGGGGTAAGAACATATTCCAGACTTCTACGGTTCATTTTTTTTACTTTTATGTAGCCCCGCCTGGCCAATTTTCTTAAAGTAATGTTTACCATCCCCAGAGATATTCCAGCTCTGCGAGAGATTTCTCTTTGAGTTATACTCTTATCTTCAGCAATGGTCTCTATAATCTTCAATTCTTTATCAGTAACTTCTCCCTTTTTCATCTTTGCCTCTTGTTTAATGTTCACTACCTGAACAATTATAAGGATTAAAGGAAAACTGTCAAAAGATTTTTAAGATTTTCTTGACTTATCTTTTTCCTGCAAGTATAATGCATCTTGTGTTAAGGGAAATATTTAATTTCAGGCTAATGGGAAAGGATCTGGGGATAGATCTTGGAACTACCAATACTTTAATTTACAGGAAAGGAAGGGGAGTTGTTCTCAACGAACCTTCAGTATTAGCCATTTATAAAAAGGATGGTAGAATAATGGGAGTGGGAAGGCAGGCAAAACAGATGCTGGGTAAAACTCCCCAGAATATTCTGGCTATACGCCCTTTAAGAGATGGAGTAATTGCCGACTTTGAGATTACCCGCAAAATGCTGGAAAGTTTTCTTGAGAAAATTCAACCTCAAAGGACGATGATTGGTCCCCGCCTTGTGATTGGAGTTCCCTCTCGAGCTACCAAAGTGGAAAAAAGGGCACTTGTGGATATAGCCATGGAAATTGGAGCGCGAAAGGTTTTTCTGGTAGCAGAACCGGTAGCTGCCGTAATAGGAGCTGATCTTCCTATTTCTGAACCTACCGGTCATATGATTGTTGACATTGGAGGGGGTACAAGTGAAGCTGCCATAACCTCTTTAGACGGAGTGGTCATAAGTAATTCCATCAGAATAGCAGGAGATGAAATGGATGAGGCAATAATTCAATATCTTAAAGAAAAACATAATCTTTTCATTGGAGAACAGATGGCTGAAAGAATAAAAATAACTCTCGGATATTCATCTTCCAAAGAAGAAAAAAAAATGAAAGTTAGAGGACGTGACTTAAATACTGGATTTCCCAGTGAAATAGAACTTAACTCTGCAGAAATGCGAGAAATCCTTGATCCTGTCCTTACTGCTATACTTGATATGGTCGAGGCTACTTTAGAACAGTGTCCTCCCGAAATTGCTGGTGATATTATGGAAAAAGGAATTAATCTTACGGGAGGAGGTGCATGTCTTAAGGGTATTGACACTTACATTGCTGAGAGAGTGAAACTTCCAGTTAGAGTGGTCCCCGAGCCTCTTCTGTCAGTGGTATTGGGGTTGGGGAAACTGCTCGATGACCACCATCTTCTGTCAGCAGTAGAAATAACACCTAATACGAGAGAATAAACCGGGAGAAAGATAAAAATCTATCCATTGTTAAAAAACAAGCTTATATTTTTAACTGCATTTTTGCTTGTTTCAGTGTTTTTTATCTTCTTCTCCTATTTCCATCCTTCTTTTTTGTTAGTCTCAAGAGAGAAGGGTTACCTTATGGGAGAACTCTTTTACTCTTTTTCCTTTAATTTGAAAAAAAATTTGACCGATTTTGTAGAGGTGCTCAGCCAGAGCAAGAAATTAAAAGAGGAAAATGCTTATTTAAAAACGGAACTGGAAAAACTCCGCTTTAAAGAAAATAATTACTACCTGGAAATTGAAAATGCCAACAGAAGGCTAAGAGAGCTCTTAGAATTTAAAAAGAAATCTCCTTATAAACTGGTTCCTGCAGAACTTCTGGCTCATTCTCCCGATAACCTTTTTAGAGTGATTTACATTAATCGAGGAAAGAAAGATAATGTCACAGAAGGAATGGGTGTTGTCACCGCTCAAGGTCTTGCTGGAAAAGTAATCGAGGTTTACCCTGATCAATCCAAGGTTCTCCTTATTCTTGATAAAAGATGTAAAATAGGCGTTAGAATCCAGAGAACAAGAGATATCGGAATACTTCAGGGAACAGGGGTAATTGATAAATGTGAACTTCAGTATATTTTGAGTAAAGCGGATGTAAAGGTAGGGGATAAGGTAGTAACCTCTGGACTGGGAGGACTTTTTCCTCCCGGGATTGTAGTGGGCTATGTATCCTGTATTGAAAAAAAACCCAATTACCTTTTTCAGAAGATTGAAGTTAAACCTGCAGTAGATTTTGGAAAATTGGAAGAACTTTTTCTGGTCGTACAGCAATGAAAAGAATTTTATTTTTTATACTGCTACTTCTTCTGACACTTTTTTTTCAGATTGCCCTCACAGGGTGGACAGAAAAAATAAAAGTTGACCTTTTCCTCCTTCTAACGATCTTCTGGAGTCAATCAAGAGGATGGAAGGAAGGCATCATTACTGGATTTCTATCTGGATTCTTGAAAGATATCTTTTTCTCCCCTGTACTTGGAATCAGTACCTTTTCACTTATTCTTATAGGATGGCTGGTGGGGGAAATTCAAAGTAAAATATATCAGCAGAATTTTCTTCTTCTTATTTTGCTTGTGGCATCTGGTTCACTTTTTCATGCATTTGTAATTTCATCCTGGTTAACTTTTCTTTATCGGTTTTCCTTTATACTTAATTTCACTACTTCTATTTACCCGGCCCTTTTTTATAACCTCCTTTTTGCCAGCGGTGCATTTGTGATAAAAGAAACATTTACAAAAAAATTCCTGACTACACAATCTTAGGAACCTGGAAATGATTTTTTCTCTTCATGGGAGCATTGGAAAGAGCTTCTTCAGGTGAAAGAGAAAATCCCAGTTTATCCTCTCTAAATACATTTTTTACAGGCAAAACATGAGAGGTGGGAGGAACGTTGGTGGTATCAACTTCCCTCAGTTTCTCCACGTATTCCAAAATCTTGGCAAGTTGTCGGGTGAACTTGTCTTCTTCCTCAGGAGTAAGTTCTAATCTTGCAAGATGGGCAATATATCTTACCTGTTCAAGATCAATGACCTTCTTTGCCATAAACCTCCTCCTTATGATTTTCTTTCAGCTTTAAGAGGTTCTGGTTATAAGGAGGGTAAATCACCCCTTTTTCCGTAATAATGGCTGAGATATATGTAGAAGGGGTGACATCAAAGGCAGGATTATAAACGTCTATTCCTTCAGGTACAATTTTATTACCACAAAAGTGAGTGATTTCTCTCTTATCTCTTATTTCTATAGGTATCTCGTCACCAGATTTTATAGAAAAATCAATAGTAGACAAAGGGCAGGCTACATAAAAGGGAATTTTATGTTCTCTTGCCAGAACAGCAAGAGTGTAAGTTCCTATTTTATTAGCCACGTCACCATTGCTGGATACCCGATCTGCACCAACTATGACCTTATTGATTTTCCCCTCCTGCATAACTTTACCAGCCATATTATCGCATATTAAGGTGACAGGGATCTTTTCCCGGGTAAGCTCCCAGGCTGTAAGCCGAGCTCCCTGAAGAAAGGGTCTTGTTTCGTCAACAAAAACTTTAATCTTCTTTCCCTGCTCTTTCGCCCGGTAAATTACCGAGAGTGCAGTCCCATAACCTGCCGTGGCCAGTGCTCCAGCATTGCAGTGAGTCAAAATAACATCTCCATCTTCAACAAGCGAAGCTCCTATCTCACCCAGATCTCTGGTACATTTTACATCCTCCTCCAAAATACGCAAAGCCTCTCTTTCGACAGCAGCTTTAAGCTCAAAGATTGAAAGATGAGGGCTTTCCTTTACCCGGCGACGGATTCTATCAATTGCCCAGGAAAGATTAACAGCTGTCGGTCTTGACGATTCTAAAAATCGACACAACTTCTCCAGTTCTTCTTTAAAAGTTAAGTAGTCCCTGGCTTTACATTTTTGGATTTCCATGGCTACACCCAGAGCACCAATCACTCCCAGAGCAGGTGCTCCCCTTATTTTCATAGTACAGATGGCTTCTCTAACTTCCTGGATACTTTTCAAATGAAGATAGACTACTTCACGGGGCAATTCAGTCTGATCGATGATTTTAATTTTCCCTTTTTCCCACTCAACAGCTGGAACTGGCAACTTTTCCCTCCTCAATTAAGTTACTTAACCGTATAAAATCTTCCAATTTTAGCTGTTCAGCCCTTTTATTCTCCGGGATTTTGGCTTTTATCAAGATCCTGCTTGTATTTTCCCTGGACATGCCCAGACCCCTGGTTAAAGCGTTAAGCAAAGTCTTTCTTCTACTTGCGAAGGCAGCCCGTACTGTTTGCATGAAAATCCTTTCGTTTCGAGCCAGAAGTTTCTTATTAGGTCTGATTTTAACAACTGTTGATCCTATCTTGGGAGAAGGATAAAAGGCCTGAGGAGGAATATCTATAACTTTTTCCACATCAGCATAATAGGTTAAAAGGACTGTAAGCATTCCTCTTTTTTTACTTCCTGGAGAAGCAGTAATCTTTTCGGCAACCTCTCTTTGAATGGTAAATACCATGTGATCCACCCAGTATTTTCTGGCCAGCTCTAACATAAGCCATGATGCAATGTGATAGGGAAGATTGCCCACAACTTTGATCTTCTTACCCTGAGGAAAAAACTTTTCCAGACACAATTTGGTCACATCGGCACATATAATCTCTAAATTACTACTTTCTGCCAGTTCTTCTTTTAAGATCTCGCACAATTTCTCATCAATCTCCACAGCCCAAACCTTTCTGGCTCTGGAAGCCAGCTCAGAGGTTAAAATTCCAGTTCCTGCTCCAATTTCTAAAACCAGATCCTGTCCTTTCAGGTTAATTTCTTCAATAAGTCGTGAGAGAATTTTTGGATCAATCAAAAAATTTTGAGATAGTGATTTTCGAGGGAAGAAATTATATTTTTCAAATATAAAGTTAATTTGCTCTTTCAGTTTCATAAAAATCTTCTTCCTTTATGCGTGGAAAAATAGGTTGACCTTTTTTGATCTCCAACCCGGGAGGGAGATTTCCCCATTGTAGGGCCTCAGGTAATCTCTGGTCTTTTAATTCTGCTGATATTCCCAGCTGCCTCCACATTTCTTCAGCCCCTCTGGGAAGAAAAGGGAAAATCAGAATACAGATAATACGTATCACCTCCAGTGTATTGTAAAGAACCGTAAAAGCCCTTTCTCTTTCGCCTTCCTTCATTAATCGCCAGGGGGCACAGCGATCCAGATATAAATTGGCTGCTCGAACAATCTCCCATATAAAGGATAGAGCCTGGGAAAGGGAGAGATTTTCCATACTATCCATTACTTCGGGTAACCTTTGCTCAACTCCGGTTCTAAGCTGGGTATCCTGGCTGTTTTCTTCTCCAGGGACGGGAATTTTTCCCCGAGTATGCTTTTCAATCAAGGTCAGGGTACGGTTTAATAAATTACCAAGGTCATTGGCCAGGTCACTATTTACCCTCTTGATAAAAAGAAAAGGAGAAAAATTACCATCTTCCCCAAAAGGAACCTCACGGAGTAGAAAGTATCTCAGGTAATCCGGTCCAAATTTATCGACAATCCATTCAGGGTCAACAACATTTTTTTTAGACTTGGACATCTTTTCCCCTTTTATCATCCACCAGCCGTGAGCAAAAACCATTTTTGGTGGTTCCACTTCAAGAGCCATAAGTAACGCTGGCCAGATGATGGCATGAAATCTCAAAATGTCTTTTCCTACAAGTTGAATATCGGCAGGCCAGAATTTTCGAAATTTCTCCCCATTAAAGGAGTAATCCAAGGCAGAAATATAGTTAATTAAGGCATCAACCCAGACATAGATACTGTGATAGCTATCCAGAGGACAGGGAACACCCCATTTAAGATTTAAACGTGTGATACTTAAGTCTTTAAGACCTCCCTTCACAAACTCTACGACCTCATTCATCCGACTCTTTGGCAGAACAAAGTCGGGATGAGAATCGTAAAAATCCAGCAACCTTTTCTGATACCTGGAAAGACGAAAGAAATAACTGTCTTCTTCAACATGGGTGACTTCCCTTTTGCATTCCGGACAGAACTTCCCCTTTTCCAGTTGAGACTCAAGCCAGAAACTCTCACAGGGGATACAGTACCAGCCACTGTATTTGTCCTTGTAAATGTCACCCCGCTGGTAAATTTTTGAAAAAATATTCTGGACAATCTGAGCATGGCGAGGCTCGGTGGTTCGGATAAAATAAGAATATGAGATATTTAATTTTTTCCAGAGATTTCTAAACCTTTCCACCATCTGGTCGGCCAGTTCTTTGGGTGATATACCTTTATCTCTGGCAGCCTGAAGTATCTTGTTTCCATGTTCATCCGTTCCCGTAAGAAAGAAAACCTCCTGTTTACACAGCCTTCTGTATCGGGCCAGCACATCCGCAGCAATAGTTGTATAGGCATGTCCTATGTGAGGGACATCGTTAACATAGTAAACAGGAGTTGTAATGTAAAATTTATCCATTTGTCTTCTCCTTTGAGGGAAATCCTAACAAATTTTTCCCCCCTGTCAACCGTAATTACCCCCGACATTGGGACAATTTTTACCTGTACCTTTCGCTTCAGGCTCCCGGGACAAAAAAGAGCCCTCGCACAGGTTTTATCTCACCTACAGATATTTTTGACAGTTGATTTTGTTTTTCTATAATTATGAGGAGGCGTAAAATGAGGGGAAATTTTTTTGATGAATTTGAAGATTTCTGGGAAGATTTTGACATTAGAATCGGACCCTTCAGATGGGGAGTGCATGGTTGGAGCAGAAATGTTAGATACGCCCGGACAGAGACCGAACATGTACTCAAAATAAAAATAAATCCAGAGGTAAAAAAAGAGGAAATAAAGGCAAAACTCTTAAGACCGGGGTTAATAGAAATTAGATGGCCTGTAAAGAGAAAAGCGGAAGATATTCCCATTGATTAATTAAATCAAATGAAGTCCATAGTTTCTGTAGTTAAGTGCAGGGATATCCATAGCCTGCAGGATCTTGATCTTACCTTAAGAAAAGCACTTGATTTGATCGGGGGACTTGAGACTCTTATATGTCCCGGAGATACAGTAATAATCAAACCCAATTTGATTAAGCCCGCCCACTATACAACAGGTATTACCACCAACCTCCTTTTACTAAAAGCTTTGTGTGTAATCTGCCGGGAAAAGGGAGCAGGTAAAGTAATCATAGGTGAAGGTTCTGCTGTGGGATACAGTACCCAAAAAGCTTTTGAAGAAACAGGAATAAAGGAGATGGCAACCGAAATAAAAGTTGATCTTGTTGATTTCAAAAAAGCTGAGAAAGTAGCACTTCCCATCCCGGGAGGAAGAGTATTACACAGACTTAAAGTCCCCAGAATACTGATGGAGGCTAATGTGGTGATAAATGTTCCTGTAATGAAAACACATGATGCTTTACCGGCGACTTTAGGACTCAAAAATATGAAAGGAATTATTGAAGAAAGAGATAAAAAAAGATTCCATAAATGGGGTCTGGCTGAAGCTATAGTTGATCTTAACAAACTGGCTTACCCTGAACTTACAATTTTAGATGGAACAGTCGCAATGGAAGGATTGGGACCTACTCACGGTACTCCAGTAAATCTGGGAATTATAATTGCTTCCAGAGACACAGTAGCTGCTGATGTGGTAGCTGCTGAAATAATGGGGATTAATCCAGATAGTATCGAATATGTTAGATTGGCCGCTCAAGATGGACTTGGCTGTGGTGATCTTTCCAGAATTGAAGTAGTTGGAGAGAAACTTGAGAAAGTGAAAAGACCATTTAAGCAAGTAAAGTTAAATTTTGAAGAATTTAAATCGATGGGAATTTTTATTGAGGAAGATAGTGCTTGCAGTGGATGTCGGCATACCATGGAGTCTCTGATAAGCAATTTAAAAGAACAGAACAAACTGGACCTGCTTAAGGGTTATCATCTTATTTTTGGTCAAACAGTACGCATTCCTCCAAAGATAAGAGGAAAACTCGTTAATATAGGAACATGCACCCGCAACTACAAGCACCTTGGTTATTATATACCTGGATGTCCTCCTCACCCTGAGGATATAGTGTCTTTTTTTGAAACTAACAAAAAATGAAATGGGTAAACTCGGGTATAGCTTCTTTAATGGTAGGAGAAAGATACGTTGCGGTAAAAACATTGTGGCTTAAGGATAAGTGGGGTGAAAGAAAAAGGTGCAGGATAGAAACAGTCCAGATGGTGGACAGGAAGAAGAGGAGAAAAACTCCGGCCTGGAGCAAGCTGGCCAAAGATGAGAAAGGTATAATTGGTGCACTGGTGGTTGGAGCACATAATGCTGGTTGGCTAAAAGTCAGTAAATTTAAGAAAACTGCTCCCTATCTTTTTGTTTCTCTTGACGCTTTACCCAAGAGAGCAAGAAAAAAACTTCTCATGTGCATAGACTGTGAAATTCTGGAAGAGGAGGGAACTATCCTGGCAAGGGAGAGAAAGTCTTCTAATAAATACCTTGCCAGTAAAAAATCAAAGCTGTTTCATGAACCCGGCTGCCCTCAGGCAAAGAGGATAAAAGAAAGTAACAGAGTTATTTTTGAAACAAAACAGAAGGCCCTGGAAGCAGGTTACAAACCCCACAAGATGTGTGGAGGATAGATAGAAATGAATCTTCCTCAACCACAGGAAAAGGGAGAAGTATCTTTAGAAGAGGCAATTAAAAAGAGACAATCTGTTCGTGAGTTTTCTCCCAGAGCTTTGTCTTTGAAACAGGTATCTCAACTACTTTGGGCTGCTCAGGGAATAACAGAAAGAGAAAACTCAAGAAGAAGTTGCCCTTCAGCTGGTGCTCTTTATCCTTTAGAAATATACGTTGTTGTGAAAAATCTTAGTGGAACTGAACCTGGCATCTATTACTATGATGCATTTAAGCATTCTCTGGAAATGGTAAGAAAAGGCAATTTCAGCACGAGACTGGCGGATGCCTGTCTTGGACAATTTTTTATCTCTGAAGCACCGGTGGTCATTGTGATTTGTGCTGAATCCGAAAGGACCACCTGGAAATACGGAGAAAGGGGAGCAAGATATGTTCACATAGAGGCCGGTCACTGTGGACAAAACATATGTTTGCAGGTTCAATCCTTGGGATTGGCTACCGTCCCTGTTGGTGCCTTCTGGGACAGAGAGGTCCAGAAGGCAATAGAAATCCCTGAAGAATATGAACCTCTTTATATATTTCCTGTTGGCTATCCAAAATAAACCCAAAAATTTATGATGAAAGGTTGAAAAATGTTTACCATTATGTATCCTGAGAGGATTATTTTCGGTCGGGGTAGTTTAAACAGACTTCCAGAGCAGGCTTCTCGTTTTGGAAGAAAGATTCTCCTGGTGACAGGGCGAAAGGCCATGCGAAAAGCAGGTGTATTGGACAAGACTATGCAACAGCTATCTTCCAGTGGATTAAACACGGTTCTCTTTGATGATGTCGAACATGACCCATCCCTGCAAACGGTAAACAGGGGAATAGAAAAAGCCCGAAAAGAAAAAGTATCAATGGTCATCTCTGTTGGAGGTGGTAGTGCAATAGATGCCGGAAAAGCAATAGCCTGCCTTGCTCCTAAAGAAGGAAATGTAGAAGAATACCACGAGGGAAAAGAAATAAAAGAGCCTGGTCTCCCTTTTATAGCAGTTCCAACTACTGCAGGAACAGGTGCTGAGATAACCAACAATGCCGTGTTGACCAATACGACAAAAAAAATAAAAAAGAGTATCCGAAGTCCTCATATGATAGCCAAAGTCGCTCTTATTGATCCCGAGCTCACGATCTTTTGTCCACCATCCCTCACCGCTCATGCAGGGATGGATGCTCTTACCCAGGCTATAGAATCCTTCATTACCAAAAACCCAAATCCCGTATCGGATACTCTCGCTTTAAGGGCTATAGAGATTTTATTTTTTAACCTCCCCTTAGCGGTAAAAAATGGCCAGGATATAGAAGTAAGGGAAAAAGTTGCTCTTGGAAGTCTGCTCTCAGCCATGGCTTTTTCAAATTCTGGTTTGGGTGCAGTTCACGGACTTGCCCATCCCCTGGGAGCTCATTATGACATTCCTCATGGACTTGCCTGCGCTGTTCTTTTGCCATGGGTTATGGAACTTAACCTTGAGGTTCGAAAAGAAAAGATAGAAAAAATAGCCGAGAAAATAAAAGTCAAAAATGCTAAAAATGTTCCACAGGCAATAAGGGAACTTCTTGATAAAGTGGGTATCCCTCCCACGCTAAAGGAGTGGAAAATAAAAGAGAAAGACATTCCCACTCTGATACAGGAGTCCCGGGAAAGTGGTAGTATGAAGAAAAATCCTCGATATCTGACCGATGAAGAACTGCAACAAATTTTGAAAAAATTGATATAAAGGAGCACTTCATGCAAAAAGTTAACGAAAATGAACGTGAGTTTCGTGGTGGAGATTGGGGAGTAAAATACATAATGAGAGGCCCAAAAATTGATTGGGGCGTGATTCTTTTAAAACCTGGCCAAAACATGGGTCTGCACGGTCACAGGCAAGTAGAGGAAACTTTCTACTTTATCAAAGGCTCCCCAAAAATACTCGTTGACGATGTAGAATACAGAGTCCGGGAGGGTGATGCTTTCAGAATAGAGCCACCTGAGAAGCACGATATTGTAAATGATACATCTGGCGAAGTAAAAGTTGTCTTTATAAAGGCTCCCTACCTTCCTGAAGATAAGGTTACTTACTGATAGAGCTAAACAATAGCCAACCAAAACATGACCGGATTAGCTTACTTGGTAAGGAGGAGATAAATGTCTTTAGACCAAAAAAGTAAAGTTCCTATGCCGAAACAAGACCCGAAAAAAAGAATAACCAACTTTAACGAAGTAGCTCTGGGTTATACTCCGGAACAAGCCATAGAAGAGGCTAAAAGATGTCTTCAGTGTAAAAATTCTCCCTGTGTCAAAGGGTGCCCGGTAGAGATTGATATACCTGCTTTCATAAAACTTATAAGAGAAAAAGATTTTAGAGGAGCAATTAAAAAGATAAAAGAAAAAAACAGTCTCCCCGCAGTTTGTGGCAGAGTGTGTCCTCAGGAGGACCAGTGTGAACTTTTCTGTGTTAGAGGAAAAAAGGGGGAGCCTGTAGCCATAGGGAGACTGGAGAGATTTGTGGCTGATTGGGAAATGCAACATCCAGAAGAAAAATTGGAAGTAGCATCACTTACAACAGACTCGCCGGGAAATCGTTTAAAAGTAGCTGTGGTTGGTTCAGGTCCTGCGGGGTTAACCGCGGCAGCAGAACTTACGAAAATGGGGTATCAAGTTACAGTTTTTGAGGCTCTTCATGAAGCGGGAGGAGTTCTAAGGTACGGAATACCAGAGTTTAGATTACCCAAGATTATCCTGGAAAAAGAGATAGAGAATATAAAGAAAATGGGAGTCAAAATATGTACCAATGTTTTAATCGGGAAAACATTTACCATTAAAGAACTTCTGGAGAAAGAGGGTTTTTCAGCCATCTTTATAGGCACAGGAGCAGGACTTCCTTACTTTCTGGGTGTTCCCGGTGAGGATTTAAATGGAGTTTACTCAGCTAATGAATTTCTTACCCGGGCTAACCTTATGAAGGCTTATCTCTTCCCTGAATATGCCACTCCCATTAAAGTGGGAGAGAAAGTTGCTGTTATAGGAGGAGGAAATGTAGCCATGGATTCTGCAAGAGTGGCCCTCAGATTAGGAGCAAAGAAAGTAACCGTTATTTACAGAAGATCAAGAAAAGAGATGCCCGCGCGAGAGGAAGAAATAGTGAATGCTGAGGAAGAGGGTATCGAGTTTAAATTTCTCACCACTCCGGTTGCTTTTCTCGGCGATGAACAGGGAAACCTTACGGGAGCAAGGTGTATAAAAATGCAACTCGGTGAACCTGATGAAAGCGGGAGAAGAAGACCGATTCCCATAGAAGGTTCAGAATTTGATATTCCGGTAGATACTGTGATAGTGGCTATCGGGCAGGGGGCAAATCCTCTTCTTTCCCGCACTACTGCCGAACTCAAGACCAACAAAAAGGGGTACATTGTAGTAAATCCGGACACTCTCCAGACAAGTATCCCGGAAGTATTTGCTGGAGGAGACATCGTGACTGGAGCAGCAACAGTTATCGCGGCCATGGGAGCCGGGAAAAAAGCAGCAAGAAGCATGGACGCTTACCTCAGGAGGAAAGTCGGAAAAGAGAAAGAATCGCTCCAATCATAGCTATAATGGCAAACATGAAAAATATCATTTCCATACTTAAAAAGTCGCTTATTAAACCACAGAAAAGGCGAGAAATGGCACTGGAGCCAGCTCCCATTAGGGTTAAAAATCCATAGTTAAATCCAAGCCCATCACGGGAAAAAAGAGCTACAGAGGTAAGGAGAACAGGTATTATCATGAAAAAAACAAGACTTAGTAACAAGAGGAATAAAATTGACATAAATCCGAAGGTAAAAGGTATCGAAATATAAAGAGGAACTAACAAAGTAAAACAACAAAAGAGCACCCTTTTTCTTCCCCATTGATCGGCTAACTTTCCTCCTAACATTTTTCCCAGTGCTCCTGTGAGTATAAAAAGGCTCAAAACTAAACCGGCGTTTTCTATTGAAAATCCGCGTTTATCAACAAGAAAAAGCGGAAGGAATATTATTATGGCCCAGAGGAGACCAGCGTTTGCCTGAATAAGAAAAATAGTTCCCAGTTCCTGGCGCTTAAATAAAGCTCCTATCCCCCGATAAATTTCTCCTTTAATGGACAAATCTGAAATATTTACAAACTCTTGCTCCTTTCTAAAAACAAGGTATATAAGCAAAGAAAATATAAAGATGGGTATTGCCCATATTAAATAAACCGCTCTCCATCCAAATTGAGAACTAATAAACCCGGCCACAAAGGGGGCCAGAAACAGGCCAAAATTACCCCCTGATTCATAGACTCCAAATACAGTCCCTTTTTTTTGAGGATATTCATGGAAAAGACAGATTTGAGCTGAGGGATGAAAAGCTGAGAAACATAAGAAAAGCAGGGTTAAAAGCAAAAGAGTAATCCAGAGCCCGGTTTTTAAAAAAAGAAGGGTACAGATAATTCCTATTAAACAAAACATGAGAGAAATGAATTTAAACCTGTTTACCCGTTCAGAAATAACCCCGGCAGGAATACTGGCTATTCCCAGAGTCAGGCTTAAAATTAAGGTAAACACACCTATCAAAGTGTAGGAAAGATTAAAATCATTTCTGATCAAGGGTAAAACAGGAGCAAGTGTCCCTGTAATCATGTGAACTAAACCATGAGCTACCGAAAAAAAACTGAGTTTTCCAGGCACAAATTTTTTCTTTTTTATCAAATTCATTGAGGGTCCATCTTTAAATAACCTATACTAACAATAGTTGCCACTACGGTCAGTATTCCAAGAAAAAGAAATCCAGTATGAAAATCATAATTATCTATAAGATGCCCAACTACTGGTAAAATTAAGGCCGGAAGGACCATTCCTCCACCAGAAACTGCTCCCACGGAAGTTCCTATCCTCTCACCCGGACTGAGTTCAGCAGAAAGTGCAAGCCCCAAGGGGAATGTAACAAAAATACAAAAACCTATTCCTACAAGAAGGCAAATCAAGAAAGGGTAATTAAGGTCTGAGGAACTGAGCAGAATAAATTGAAAAAGAAAAAAAAGTATGGCGAGTCCCAGGAGACTAATAAATATTATTTTTGGCTTGGAGACTCTATCTCCCAGAGCTCCTCCTATTGGTTGAGAGATGAGGCCAATCCCCAGCATAATTCCGGTTAAAAGTCCGGCGACGTCAATTGAAGAGCCCTTAACAACGAGAAAGGAAGGGAGAAAAGAAACAATCCCCTGAAAAACGGCACTTCTCAGACCCAAGATTAAAATTAAAAAAATTATCGGAAGAGTAATAGCTCTAACCAGTCCAGGCTCGCCTCTCTCAGTGGGTTCTTTTAAACCAAACCCGCATAAAAATACGGCAACCATTGCCGGAAGCATCAGAAAAATTGCCGCGACTCTCCACTGAAGTTTTGAAACAAGCCAACCAATGAAAATTGGTGAAAGAAACCTGCCAAGTTGCCCGCCAACTCCATGAATACCCAGAGCCTGTCCTTTTCTGTAGAACTTTTTGGTTATAAGATTTGTGCTCTGGGGGTGATAGGTTGTGCTGGCCAGTCCAATTAAAATTGCAGAACCCAAGAGAAAACTAAATCTATTACTTAATCCAAGAACTATGGCTCCAGTTGCATAAAAAAGGAAGCCAACAGTTAGAAAGAAAACCCTTCTTCGATAAATGTCGGCGCAATATCCAACCGGGGACTGAAGGATAGCTCCAATTATGGCTACCACAGAAACAAGAACCCCTGCATAAAAGTAACTTATGTTCAGCTCTCGTATAAGTAGGGGAATAAAAATTGGAAGCAGTAGGGAATAAAAGTCATTTACAAAATGGGCAAAAAATAAGATTCCCATCACCGGCATTCTGAAATCTCCAAACTAAAAATTTTCTTAAGATTATATTAAAAACAGTCATCAGTGTAAATATATCTGGAATTAAAATTGATGTTAAAAAGAGAAATTCATTGGATCTGAAGAAGGGCCTGGGTAAAAATTCTTTTAGAGGCGGCAAGAAGGACTTTCGGGGATTCCTCGGGCTGAGAAAGAATTTCAAAACTTATAACCGGTTTTTCTTTCTTATCTGGTGAGAGAAATCCGATCTCTATAAGCTTCTTTAAAAAACGAAGTATTGGAGATCCAAATTTCCATCGGGAACCCCTATAAATGGATGCTTATCTCCATAGGATGCGCTAAAATTCCCGGAATATCTGATCCCCAAAGATATTTTTGTGCCTCCGATAATCTGGTAGGCTAACTCCAAATATTTCCTTACTCATAACCCTGATAGGCCCCGATGAAGTTCTCCCAAAGTGCAGGAAGATCATCTCCATTTAACTCAACGGTCAGTTTGCCTGCTCTTTTTACCCCGGGGATTTTTTCAGCTTTTTCTACATCTTTAAAATCAAAAAACTCAACCTCTATCCGATATGGAGGATTTACCAAAAATGGTTTAAACTCCCCTATCCTCTGAACAGCTCTTCTGGCAGCTTCCTTTATTATTTCTCTTGTCACTGAGGCAGGTAAACAAAGAGCACTATGTTCATTTATGGAGTATTTAACCACAGCTTTTTCAAGGTTTCCAAGTAAATGCTCTGCTTCTTGGATTGCTTTGGAATCTCCACTTATCATGATGAGAGGAACCTTATAGCATCCAGCAATTGCTGCCTCCATTCCTATCTCACCCATGAGAATACCATTCAGATAAAGTTTTTTCATGGAGTAATCGTAGGTGTGGGTTAGAAGTCCTCCTTCTGTCTTTGCCATGGCATGATAACCAATCATTATTAAACCTTTAAAATCTTTATCAAGCTTACACAAAGGATAAATCTTACGAGGCTTTCCGGCAATTAGTCGAGCTTTTGGATGAAGCTGGTTAAGATCAAGATTCAAACCATAAAAATGCATATCAAAAACAAAAACTTCATCAGCTCCTCCTTCCAGAGCTCCTTCGATTGCAGCATTTACATCGGAAATCATGTAATCTCTTGCCTCATCATATAAAAAGCCATCAGGATTTGCCTGATGATTAAAATTAACCACTCCTGATGCTCCTTCCAGATCTGCCATTAAAAAAATCTTCATTTTACCTCCCCTTTTTGTTTCTCAAGTGAAATTAACAGTCTTTTCTTAACATGTTTTATTACAATATTTTTAAGCAGGAATTAACAGAACTTTGCAACCCTCTCCTGATGCGGCTATTTCAAAAGCAGTTTCAAAATCAGCTAAAGAAAAACGGTGAGTGACAACAGGTTTTATATCGATTTTTCCAGAAGCAAGAATCTTTTCTGTTTTCTCCCACGTATCCCAGATTTTGCGTCCAAAAAGGCCTATAATTTCAATTTCCTTAAAAACAATATCATTAGAGGGACTGAGAGTAAAAGGTTTATCACTCTGTCCAAGAAATATAAACTTTCCTCCCACCCTTAAGAACTTATAAGCCCATCTTGCAGCTTGAGTATTTCCTGAAGCCTCAATCACCGAACCAGCTCCACCCCCATAATTTCTCGTTAAAAATTTAATCTTTTCTTCAAGTATATTTGCTTCTTTTTTCGGATTTATAATGTGAGTTGCACCCATTTTTTTAGCTATTTGAAGTCTTCTCTCATTTACATCAATTCCGATAATCAGCTCAGCTCCCATAATCTTTGAGAAGGCGATAGAAAATTGTCCAATAGGACCACATCCCAATACTATAATGGCATCTCCTTTAACCTCTCCTTTTTCTACTGCCCGCAAAGGAATTCCCATTGGCTCAAGAAGAGCTCCCTCCTCAAAGGAGATACTGTCAGGAATTCTTCGTGTAGCTCTTTCAGGAATAACCGCATACTCTGCAAAACTACCATTTACGGTGTGACCAAAAAGCTCCATTTTTTCACAGGTATGAGGGCGATTATGAAGGCACTGCCAGCATGCCCCGCAGGAAATATGTGTTTCTGCTGCTACTTTGTCTCCAATTTTTATCTCTCCAACTTCCTCGCCAACCTCTACAACTTCACCTGCACATTCATGTCCCGGAATAAAAGGAAGATTCTTTACAACATTTTCACACCAGCTTACCCAATGAAACATCTTTAAATCAGATCCACATATTGCAGTCGCCCTGATTTTTACCAGTACATCTCCGGGGCCAGGTTTTGGTAGAGGAATCTCCCTGTATTCAAACCCTGGTGCTCTGTTGGTTTTTAAAATAGCTTTCATAAATTTACCTTTAAGAAGAATTGCACAGTTTTTTTTGCTTTCTGATCCATTGTGCGTACTCACTAACTGCTTTTTCAATCGTATATTCCGGTCGGAAACCCAATTCCTGTCTGGCCAGAGAAATGTCAAGAGTTTCACCGCGAGGAAAGAGTTTACCTGGACCAATGTCAACCTTACAGCTACAGGGACTGTATTTTTTAACAATCTCAACAAGTCGAAGAAAATTAATAGCCTCTTCTGCAGCAATATTAAACACTTTATGTTTCAGATTTTCTGCTTTATAAACTAAAACCGTTCCTTTAGCCGTATCTTTAACGTAGGTAAACCCCAGACTCTGGTTGGCTCCTTTTTCCAGTTTAAGATTAGAAAGTCCCTCTATACAACCAAATAAAGTTCTGAATAAGGGAGGAAGTTCTGAGGGAAGACGTCCCGGCCCAAAAAAGAAATAAGGCCGAACCACTCTGAAATCAATTCCATAATGATTTTGATACTGGAAACCTAAAAATTCTGCTGAGGCTTTACTTGCTCCATAAAGATCAGAAGGCTTTATCGGATAATTCAATTCAGAAACCTTACCTTCTACCTCTCCATAAACAGCTCCCGAACTTATAAAAACCACCTTCTTGATCTTGAATATTCTGGTAATCTCGAGAACATTTAATGTGCCCACTATGTTTAAGATTGTACTTGGATAAGGATTTTCCCAGTAATCTGGTGTGGCCATAACGGCAGGCGTATGAATTATTCCCTCAATTTCTTTTCCAAATCTTAAAAAAGTGGATAGCAGATTTGACCAGTCAAGAACACTTCCTCTAACCGGAACAAGCAGCTCTTCAATTTCTTCTAAGTAGTCTAATCTTCGCTGAGATACATCAAACATGATGATCCGTTTACCCTCCCTGGCCAGATAATAGGCCAGCCAGGATCCCAAAAGGCCATATGCTCCTGTTATTAAAACTGCCATAGCTGTCCTCTTATTTCAACACCCTCTTTATCAACTATGATGGAGGTTCTATTTATTACCACTTCCCCTTTGCCATTTGTTGATCTACTTTTATCCTCACCCTTGAGGGAGTAGCACAGGGATCTGCCTGAACATGATCAAAGGATGAGAGATAGGTATTTTGCTGATTTCATTACAAAAAATTAACCCTCTTGTTTCTCTGAAATCTTTTCTTCTATTAAATTGATTCTATTTTCTAACTCATCAAAATGCTTTTTTAGTTCTTTTATCTGAATATCAAGCACATTGATCTTATCAGCTGCGCTCTTTATTTTCTTTATCCTCTCATCCAGCTTGTTTATTTCTGCCTCAAGGTTTCTTACTTTTTCTTGCAGGTTCAAAAGAGCATCGAATTCTTTTTTCAACTCTTCCAGCTTTTTTTCTAAATTGCTATACGAGGAAGGTGTTTCACCGGATTTCAGAGTGTATCCCTGTTGAATTATCTGTTCCACCTCTTCTATTCTCTTTTTTAAATCAGAAATATCACTTTTTTGTTGATCAAACGACTTAACTTTTTCCTCCAGCCCGGGAATTAAACTAATTTTCTCTTCTAAACCAAGCACCTTTTTATCCAGTTTTTCTCTAACAGACATTTCTCCTTTCAACTGGTTTTCAAGCTGATTTACCTTTGGTTTCAGCTCAGATAAATTCTCCATTTGTTTCTTGATTTCGTTAATTTTTCTGGCCAGATCTTCTACATCCTGCTTCAATTCCAGGTTGATTTCTACCTTTTCTTTTAAAACTTCCAGTTTCTCTTCCATAGAGGGCAAAACCTCCAGCTTAGAACCAAGAACATCTATTTGTTTTTGGAGCTCTCTGATTTTTTCTTTCTGTGGTCTTTCTTCTGGCGCAACTTCTGCAATCTTTTCTTCCTCTTTTTGTTCAGGTAGCGACTTTAATGAGATTTCAACTCCTTTTAACTTAGTTATACTCTTGAAAAGTTTTTCAATTTGAGGTTGGGGCTCAATCAACCAGGCTCCTTCAAGATAAATAATTGCCTGATTGTAAAGTTTGGAAGCTATATAGTCAATGCTGCTTCGTATGAAATAATCAAGAAGGGGTGAAGCTCCCCATTCCTTGGGGGATACCTCCCTGTAGTCTTTTTTTGCCTGAACGACAAGCTCTAACGCTTTTTTTTCTTCACCTAATCTGTTGTAAATAACTGCCTGTAAAATTCTTGTTCTAAGGATTTCTCGTTCTTTATTGAGAGTTTTATCCTTAGCCTGTAGCTGGATGTACTTTTCCAGCCATTCAATAGCACTTTGATAAAGACCCCGGGCATGTTTTTCTTTACCCTGGATTTCTGCCTCCAGGCCTAAGAGATAGGCAATTTGACCGAGGTGAAGATAAGATAGGGAAAAATCCGGCCATTTTTCTATAACTTTATGGTACTCACTGATAGCCTTATAAAAATAATCCGGATTTACATTACCAGCAAAATAATAAGTCCTGGCCAGCCAGACCTGAGCAGCAAAATTAGCGGGATCCTCCTGCAAAATGGAAGAGTAAATCTTTATTGCTTCCTCATATTTTCCCTCCTCAACAGCTTTACTTGCCAGATCCATCTGCTCGGCAAATTTATCCTGAGCGATGCAGGTTGAACTTGTAAAAATCAATAAAAATCCCAGAATGAAAAAAAATGGTGCTATTTGTTGTTTCATCAATAACCTTTCTCCTTTTCATAATTTTCATAATATCAATTTCAACCTTTCTCAGGTAAAGTTTGAACCTCTCAAGGTAAAATACACAGAATCCTGAAAAAGTCAACCATTTTCCACGAGACATTCGGGCACCTTTCTACCTGTATCTTTTTCTTCAGGCTCCCGGGTATCTCGCAGGAAGTGTGCCTGGCACAGGTCTTATCTCACTACCCGTTTTATTGACAATTTTACCATTCCTGATATTATGATGAGAATTAATTTGAGAAAAAATTCACAGAGGCTATGGATGATGGATAAAGAAAAAATTGAAAAAGCAGTAAGGCTTTTCCTGGAAGGAATTGGGGAAGATCCGGAGAGAGGAGGGGTCAAGGACACACCAGCCAGAGTTGCCCGGATGTGTGAACAAATATTTGGAGGAACCGAAAAGAAGGCTCGTGAGGTCTTAACAGTACTGGAGGAAGAAAAACATGACGAGATAATTCTATTAAAAAATATACCTCTTTATTCTTTCTGCGAACATCACCTCTTACCTTTTCTTGGTAAAGCCCATATAGCCTACATTCCTAAAAATGGGAGAGTTACGGGACTTAGTAAGATCGCTCGAGTAGTGGATGTTCTCTCGAGAAGACTTCAAGTTCAGGAAAGGTTAACCACTCAGATAGCTGATGTTATTAATGACACATTGCATCCGCGCGGGGTGATGGTTATTATAGAGGCGGAACACCTCTGTATGTCTATTAGAGGGGTTAAAAAGCCGGGGACTGTTACGGTCACCTCGGTTGTAAGAGGTTTATTTAGAGATAATCCCGCCACCCGAGCTGAAGCAATTAGTCTGCTGCAAAAATAAATATAAAAGGAGGTTAAAGGGATGCCTGTAAAGAAAAGATATCCTGTCCCAAGTGATTTAGAAATTGCACAGGAGGCAGAGCTAAAACCCATTACTGAAGTGGCCAGAGAGGCCGGGATACTGGAAGAAGAGCTGGAGTTATATGGAAATTACATCGCCAAGATTGATTATTCCAAGGTCCTCTCAAGATTAAAAGATAGACCTAATGGCAGATTAATCACGGTGACTGCAATAACACCTACTCCTCTGGGAGAGGGAAAAACAGTTACTGCTTTTGGCCTGGGTCAGGCCCTTTATCTAATGGGGAAAAAAGTGATTAATACTTTCCGTGAACCCTCTAAAGGACCTACTTTTGGTATAAAAGGTGGAGCAACTGGAGGAGGTTACTCGCAGGCTTTGCCAATGGAAAACATCAATCTGCACTTCACAGGGGATATTCATGCTGTAGAGACCGCACAGAACCTTTGTGCTGCGGCTATTGATGCCCATATTCTTCATGGAAATAAACTCAACATTGACCCTTTAAATGTAACCTGGACATACTGTCAGGATTTAAACTCACGTGCTTTAAGAGAGGTTATAGTGGGACTGGGAGGAAAAAGGAACGGTTATCCCAGGGTAACTAATTTTGATATAACTGTTGCTACAGAAACAGCGGCTATACATGCTTTAACCACGGGACTGAGGGACCTCAGAGAGAGATTGGGTCGAGCAGTTATTGGTTATACCTATGATAACAAACCTGTAACCTGCGAAGACTTAAAGGTGGCAGGAGCAATGGCTGCTTTGCTTAAAGACGCCATTAAACCTAACCTTGTGCAATCAACCGAAGGTCATCCCATGATCTGTCACGGGTTTCCTTTTGCCAATGTAGCACATGGAAACAACTCGGTCATGGCCAATATGGTCGCCTTAAAGTTAGCCGATTATGTGGTTACTGAAAGTGGTTTTGGAGCAGATTGTGGGTTTGTCAAATTAATCGATGTCGCCTGTCGTCAGAGTGGATTAAAGGTTGACTGTGCTGTAATTGTTGCTTCTATCAGAGCCCTTAAAGAACATGGAGGTGCCTTTCACTTCCGTCCAGGAATGCCTTATTCAACGATTAAGGAAGCTGTTGAGAGCGAAAATTTACCAGCAGTAGAGAAAGGATGCGAAAATCTGGCTCGTAACATTGAAATAGTTAAAATGTATGGAATACCAGCAGTGGTAGCCATAAACAGGTTTACCACAGATACGGACAGAGAAATAGAACTGGTAAGAAGAAAAGCTCTGGAGGCGGGAGCTGATGGTGTGGCTGTTTCCGAAGGCTGGGCCAAAGGAGGGGAAGGAGCAAAGGAGCTCGCCAGTGAGGTAATAAAGGCTGTGGAGAAACCTCATGAGATGAAATTTCTTTTTCCTGATGATATTTCAATTAAAGAAAAAATAGAAACAATTGCCACCCGTGTTTATCTGGCTGATGGAGTTGAATACTCACCTGAAGCTGAGAGAAAAATTAAACTTTATACAAGGCTCGGGTTCAGTAAAATGACCATTAATGTAGCTAAAACACATCTTTCTCTTTCACACGATCCCAATTTAAAGGGTGTCCCTCGTGGATATAAACTTCCCATTCGTGACATAAGAGCTTCCGTGGGAGCCGGATTTTTCTATCCAATCTGTGGGACCATGCAGACTATGCCAGGTCTTCCAAGCAGGCCGGCTTTTGTAGATGTGGATATAGATCCGGAGACCGGAAAAATAAGAGGACTATTTTAATTATTAAAGGTCAAGGAGGTGGGAATGCCTGCTCAAATCATAGATGGTGTAAAAATAGCCAATAAGATAAAAGAGGGTCTAAAGGAGGAGATTCAGAAACTCAAAGCCGAAGGAAAATCACCCTCTCTTGCTGCTATTCAGGTAGGAACAGATCCTGGATCTGAGGTTTACATTCGCTCTCAGAAAAAGTCCTGTGAAAAAATGGGGATTGAATACAATTTACATAAATTTGACGAAAAAATTACCCAAACTGAATTGGCCGACTTTATTCAAAAACTGAATCAGAATCCCGGTGTAAGCGGGATAATTCTCCAGATGCCACTCCCCTCTCATCTTGATGCTCGTTATCTTCAGCACCTGATTGACCCTAAAAAAGATGCCGAAGGCGTATCACCCACCAATATGGGGATGGTGGTGTATGGTAAGCCTGTTTTGGGGCCCTGCACAGCAATGGCGGTGATAGAACTCATAAAGTCCACAGGGGTGGAGCTTTATGGTAAAGAGGCAGTAATGGTCGGGCACAGCGATATAGTTGGCAAACCTACGGCTCTTTTGCTTTTAGACAAATTTGTCACTACTTCTGTCTGTCACATAGCAACAGGCGAAAGGGGAATTTTACCCGATTATGTGAAAAGAGGCGAAATTCTCATTGTAGCTGTTGGTAAGGCTAATTTAATCAAGGGAGAATGGATAAGAGAAGGTGCTATTGTAATTGATGTGGGAATAAACCGGGTGGGTGGCAAAATAGTAGGAGATGTTGAATTTGAAGTTGCCAAAGAGAGAGCCTCTTATATTACACCTGTTCCCGGTGGTGTGGGACCTGTAACTACAGCTATGTTGTTGAAAAATACGGTAGAAGCAGCAAAACTTCAGATAAAGTAAGGTTTATTCTGACAGAGTCAGGATATCAATTAAAGCCTGCTGGAGGGCAGCTTCTTCCTGCTGCCTTCCCTTTTTTATCTGAAACTCAGCTTGTAATATCCTTTCCTGGGCAAAAAGAAGATGAGAAAGACTAAAGGAACTGGCTGCTTCCATGTATTCCTTTGCTTTGCTAAGGTGAAAATCTGAAAAACCTGAATTTTTCCTGAAAACAAACTTACAGGCTTTTCGGGGAGTAATATTTTGTGCAGCCACTTTTAGTCGAATTAAAATTCTTATTTCACGCGCCAGCATACTTTCAATTAAAAGAGGTTTTTCCCCCTGAAGGAATAGTTTATTTAATATTCCCAGAGTAAGCGAGAGGTCTTTATTTCGAAAAGCCCTGAGTAAATTAAAGATATCTTCGCTCTCTCTTTTTCCCGACAATCCAAGAACGTGAAATTGCTCAATTTTTGTTTCTGGATGTACAAAAAGAGCTAATTTATTTATTTCGTTTTGCAGAAAAAAAATATCTCCTCGACTTTTCTCCGCCAGGAGAAAAGCAGCTTCATAACTTATACTTTTTCCTTGCTCTTTAACTTTTTCTAATATCCACCTTATAGCCTCTTTTTCTCTTAACGGATTAAAACTAACGATTTTTCTTCTTTCTCTAAAAAAATGATAAAATTTACTCTGGCTATTAAACTTCTGGCCAATAAAGACTATACACGTGGAGCTCACTGGATCTTTTAGATAATCCAGAAGTATCTCCTCGTCTCTGGAACGTAGCCTATCCGCTCTTTCAACAACTACCAGCATCCATTTATTGTTAAAAGGAAGCTGATAAGCTGCTTCCATAATTTCTCTTGAAGTATTTTGCAGTGCGTCCAGAAGAATAAAGTTAAAAGATTCAGTTCCGGGAGAAGTGATGAGTTTTTTATTTAATTTTTTAAGAGCTTCCTTTTTAAGGTATTCCTCTTTTCCTTCAAAAATATAAAAAGGACTTATTTCCCTTTCAATTTGTTGAAGAAAAACTGCATAGTTCATCTTTCAAATCTGCAGGTAACCTATTATTTTATACACGAGTTTAGCTACCAAAAAGTCTGGAGCAATTATTCCGGGGATGGGAGAAAACTCTACCACATCAACTGCCACTACCTTTTTGAAGCTAAAAACAAACTTCAGGATTTCCAGAATCTTATACCAATCAAGTCCTCCTGGCTCCGGGGTCCCGACAGAAGGCATAATAGAAGGATCAAGAACATCTACATCCAGGGTTATATAGACCGGTGATGATAGTTTTTCGTCTATTATTTTTTTCCATTTATCGCTTTGCAGGATTTGAAAAGAAGTTTGAAAAGCGATATTTCTTTCCTTGATTGCATCAGCCTCTTCCTTTGACAAACTGCGAACACCAAGCTGAACCACAGATGAGTGCTCAGATACTCTTCTCATCACACAGGCGTGATTATAGATAGAGCCCTGGTAAACTTCTCGAAAATCAGCATGAGCATCAAGACATAAGACTGAGAGGGAAGGATATACCTCTTTATAAGCCTTAACTATCCCCGGAGTTATACTGTGCTCCCCTCCCAGAAATATATAGAATTTTGAAGCATCTATTAATCTTTTAGTAAAATGGTAAAGCTCATCAACTGCTTTTTCAGGACCGGAAGAGGGGCAAGAAAAAGGGGCCAGAGTATATATTCCTATTTTGTATGATTCTCTTGAAAGTTCTTCGTCCCATAACTCAAGATTTAGGGAAGCCTGAATAATTGACTGCGGACCTTCTCTGGTTCCTCCTTTGTAGGTAACAGTACTTTCATAAGGTACAGGAACTATTCTGACTTTTGATCTTTCCGGGTGGACAAATTCAGGTGGTGGATCAGCAAAATTCAGTTTAAATGAATTAATCCCCAATTTGAATCAACCTTTTATTTTAAAATCTCAATCTTGCTTTTGCCAGGGTTAAGCTTAGGAACAAAAACTCTCGTTAAACCTCTTTTAAGCTCACGGGCTAATGCTTCAGTTAAAAGAGGAAGAGCCAAAGTTGCATCACAGTAAAGGGTAACTTTTTTAGCCTGAGGAGAAATTTTCCCCCAGGATTGAGACTCTTCCAGAGTAGCTCCACTTAGCCCTCCCCAATGTGGGGGATCAGTGATGATCTGAATGGCATAATAGTGACCTTCGCTTTTTATTCCCGAGACATTTAAAGTCACCTGGGTCTGTTGAATAAAATTTTTCGGTGTTCCACCACCTATATAGATAACCGCGGTTTTTCCTGCCTCTTTAACCAGATAGGCTGTTTCCTCAACATCCCTCAGAAGATCAAAATTTACGTTAACTTTACCTGCTACAAGGGCGATTCCTATGGAGGAATCTCCAATTGCCGGACAATAAATAGGAACCTTATTCTTATAAGCAGAAGTTAAAATTCCTTCCTCCTTTGCCTTTTTACTGAGAAACTCTCCAAGTAGATACAAAAATTCTCGAGTGGTGTAACTGCGTGTGGCATCCAGAGTTCCTGCAAAATTCTGAATAAACTGATCGGTCAATTGAAACTCTTCTTCAGAAGCCAAAGTATCGTAGATTCTGTCCATCTCCATTTTCCTTAATTTCACATCCTCCAGAAAGGGACTTGCTTTGTAGTGTTTTCTTCCTAAACTTTCGTGACAATCATGAAAGAGATTGGCTCCTGTGGAGACTATACAGTCAATTAAACGATGGGTGATAAGAAACGATACCACCTTCCTCATTCCAGCTGGAACCATTGCTCCTGCCAGACCAAGGAAAATAAAGACTCTGTCCTTGAGCATCTCCTTCCACACACGGAAGCAAATCCCGAGATTTCTTCCCTGAAAGGATATATTTTCCATCTCATTTAAAAGGGTATCTAAATCCTTTTCCCCATCAGGAGAAAACGGTTTTACTGGATGCTCACGTAGATTCATTTCTATATCACCAACCTTTTCTCTCTCAGTCAACAAAAACTGCCGCTGCTATCACCGTTGTCCACAACCCATTTTTGTCGCCCAGAGCTGATTGTGTTATATTGGTGGTTTTAACTATCTCACCACTTATCCTCCATATTTCCTTCTTTTCATCGTAACTTGAGTCAGGATCAAACTCCACTCCAAGTATAGTAGCCAGCATTGAGGCAGCGAGGTCTTCCGCGTACTCTCCTGCTTTTTTCTCCCCCTCACCAAAACTGTGATGCTCGGAGAGATATCCATAGTGGTCTTTTCGGCGTGGGACAGCAAGACCAATAGAGGCAGCTATCAGGCGATGCGGTTCGTTAGTAGCATTTTCAGCCAAAACACAGTATACTATTTGACCGGGAGTTAGATATTTTTTAGCTTCGTTTTTTGAAATTAAACGACATCCCGGAGGATAAATACTGGAGACTCTTACAATATTATACTCAGCAAGACCGGCATTTCTTAGAGCGTCTTCAAAAGAAGCCAATTTCTCCTTATGTTTCCCTACACCCTTGGTCAGAAAGATTTTACTCGGATGTTTCATTGGTGATCCCTGGAACTTATTGAATTTTTTGGCATAATTATATTAAATTAAAACCATCTGTCAAAATTCTTGAGCTGACATTGGGACACCTTTTACCTACACCTTTCTCTTCAGGCTCCCGGGTATCTCACCTATCATTTTACTGCAGCAGGCCTTTCCTTTTTGTGGGTGCAAAAGTGGCTACCATGTAAAGGCCGGCTGCTCGCCAAAAAAGCTTGCTTGCAAGGTATCTCCGGGAGCCTTTATTAAATTGTTTTCACTTTAAAGGGATAATTATTTTTCCCTCTTCATTTCCTATCTCCTGATAATCGCCCTTCCACCTGCAATAAGCAGTATAAGCACAAAGAATTGCATCAAGTATATGAGAGGAAAAAATCCTTTCCTCAGGAGAGGGAATATTATCAATCCAGAGAGAAAGAGCCCTTTGTAGAGAAGCCCTCCATTTCAAAGAGGATTTTACGGTGCCGGGTAACTTAATCTTTAATACATTCTGAGTAGCTCTTGGATAAACCTCTATCCACCTGTAACCCTCTTTATTTAATTTTTGACAGAGAGAAATTGCTCTTCTTGTAAGAGAGGCAATCCAGAAAGGGGATAAAGCTGGGGAGCCAAATTGCCGAAGTTCCCGGTCGCACAGGCGCATTTTACTACCCTTTTTTGGAAAACTGAGAGGTGCATCTACAGCAATTAATTCAGGGTTACGTTCCCTTACCCTATTCATAATTTCTTTATCAGTGAAGACCTCCTCTGGCCTGTCCACAATTTTAAGACTCTGGTCAATAACTGCCAACCCGGTTGGAAAACGGTAATTGGCAGCAAGATCGAGTCCCAGAAAGATTTGTTTTCCTGCCTTGACCGGCAAATTACCCTCCTCTTAAAGAGTGAATTATTAAATCAAGCTCATTTGACCTGAGAAGATAAGATAAACCAATAAATACCCCGACTCCAAAAAAAATAGTGCCAACAATAAAAAGCAGGCGATAATGTAAAGAGACAGCGAGACCGGGATTAAGGAAAATTTTGCCAATATAAATTGCTCCTCCCATCACTGCTGAAACAAAGCAAGTCTTTAAGAAAGACAAAAAGACCGAGTATCCACCCAACCTTCCCATCTTTCTCCTTAGAAGAACAACCAAAAATACCATGTTCATCATAATGGATAAAGAGGTAGCAAGAGCGAGACCTTTATGTTTGAGAGGATCAATTAAGGCAAAATTGAGGAGTACATTTGATCCGAGGCAAATAACAAAAACATAAAAGGGAGTGAGCATATCTTGAAGAGAATAAAACGCCCTGGTAAGGATCATAACACCTCCCATAGCAAAAAGACCGAAGCAGTAATAGAAAAGGGCTTCACTTGTAATCAAAGTGTCCCTGTAAGAAAACGAGCCGTATTGAAAAAGCAGACCAACAAGCTCCTTCCTCAGTAAAATTAATCCAATTGATGAGGGAACCAATAGAAAAAAAACCATTCGTATACCCATGTTGACTGTGGCTTTAAGGGCATCACGATTGTTAGTCGCTGCCAGCAATGAAAAGCGAGGGAAAATCGCCGTTGAGATAGCTATAGGAAAAAGGCCCAAAGGAAATTGGATTATACGCATTGCGTACTGAAGGCTGGAAATTCCACCGGCAGGAAGAGTGGAGGCAAAAATTCTGGTTATAACCACACTTATCTGCAGAGTAATGCTTCCCAGAATTGCGGGTAAAATCAGTTTAAAAACCCTCCTTACCCCTTCATCCTGCAGAGAAAAAGTCAATCTGTATTTGAATCCTTTCTTTATTAAAGCTGGAATTTGAACTAAAAGCTGTATCGATCCTCCCGCAACCACTCCGCAAGCCAAACTGTAAATACCAATCTTATTACTCAAAAGAAGAGCAAAGATTATAAAACAAATATTAAAAAAAACCGGGGCAAATGCCGGAGAAGCAAAATGTCCTCTACAATTAAGGATGGCCATGATGAGTGCGGCTACGCTGATAAAGAGGAGAAAAGGCCACATAAGCTGACTGAGATAAATAGCCAAACCAACCTGGGATGGATTTTTTCTAAAACCTATTCCGAGGTAGGGCATGTAAAAGGGAGCTAAAATGACCCCCATTACAATAACACTCATAACCATAAGGACAAGTAAATTTAGAATGTTATTTGCCAGTTTCCAGGCTTCTTCTTCCCCTTTTTTTGAGTACCATTCACTGAAAATGGGTATAAAGGCAGTACTTAAAGCTCCTTCAGCGAGAAGCGCACGAAAGAGATTGGGTAAGGTGAAAGCCAGCCAAAAAGCGTCGGTAGCTGGAGAGTAACCAAAAATGTAGGCGATTATCTGAAGTCTTATAAGTCCCGTAATACGAGAAAATAAGGTGCCTAAACTGACCATCCCAGCGCTTTTTATTACCCCTTCTTTTTCCTCTCTTTTTCTTAACATTTTTACCTATCTGCTATATTTTTAACCGCACTTTGTGGGTTGTCAAATTATAAGATTTTGATAAACTACTACCTAAAACTTAAGCAAGGAGTAGAAAGCATGCCTCATACAAAATCAGCAAAAAAGAGAATGCGCCAAAGCCAGGAGCGTGCCAGGAGAAACAGCCAGATTAAAAACCGGGTAAAAACTGCAATAAAGGGACTTCTGGCCCTGTTTGAAGAAGGAAAATTAGAAGAAGCCAGAGCAAAGCTTCCTGAAGTAATAAGTATAATTGATTCGGCCCGGGCAAAGGGTGTATGGCATAAAAATAAAGTAGCCCGGATAAAATCTAAATTAATGAAAAAATTTAACCAGATTCAACCTGCCAATAAAAATTGAAATTTTATTCCAAGAACAAATCTTTGTAAAAATGGGGAAGAAAAATATACGGAATTTCTCCATAATTGCGCATATTGATCATGGAAAATCTACACTGGCTGATAGATTACTTGAATATACTCACACCCTCTCTTCTCGAGAACTCCGGGAACAGACACTGGATACAATGGAACTTGAAAGGGAGAGAGGAATTACTATTAAAGCCCACACCATAACCCTCACCCACAGAGCAAGAGATGGTAAGACATACTTGCTCAACTTAATCGATACTCCTGGTCATGTGGACTTCAGTTATGAGGTGTCAAGAGCACTGGCAGCTTGTGAAGGGACCCTTCTTTTAGTTGATGCTGTACAGGGAGTGGAAGCACAGACAATAGCTAATCTTTATCTCGCTCAGCAAAGAAAACTCACAATTATCCCGGTAATAAATAAAATCGACTTACCACTCGCTAATCCTGAGAGAGTTAAAAATCAACTCTCCAAATTGGGGATAAACATTCAAAACAATAAAGTTATCCTTGCCAGTGCTCGTGATGGAAGAGGTGTCCCGGAAATCCTTGAAGCAATCGTGAACAGAATCCCTCCACCAGCACATCTTCCTGAATATCCTTTGAAAGCTCTGATATTTGACTCTTTTTATGACAACCATCGGGGTGTAGTAGGTTATATTCGCGTTTTCGAAGGAACCATAAAACCAGGAATGAGAACCCTGGTCATGTCCTCCGGGAAAGAATTTAAAGTAGAAGAAGTGGGTATTTTGAGATTAAGGCGGATCCCAACTGAAATGTTGCAGTCGGGAGAAGTGGGTTATTTTATTGCCAGTGTAAAAAATATTGATGATTTGAAGGTGGGAGACACGGTAACTGATAAAGAGAACCCTACTTCCAAACCTTTTCCTGGATATAAAGAACCAAAACCAATGGTAATCTGTGGAATTTATCCTGCTGACGGAGAAAATTTTTCTCAGCTGAAAAGTGCACTTGATAAATTAAAGCTAAATGACCCCGCTTTTTCTTATCAACCCGAAAATTCACCAGTACTTGGTCCTGGCTTTCGCTGTGGATTTTTAGGATTATTACACAAGGAAATAATTCAGGAAAGACTGGAGAGAGAGTTTAATTTGTCCATTGTAACCACCGCCCCCAATGTTGTTTATCGATTGTTAAAATCAAACGGTCAGATTTTAGAAATTGATAATCCTGTTAAATTCCCATCAGATCAGAAAATAGAAATGATTGAAGAACCTTATGCAAAGGCAAGTATTATTACTCCTCAAGAATTTTTGGGATCGATTTTTGAATTGCTCGAGAGACGCAGGGGAAGATTTATTGATATGAGGTGGCTGGATTCATCTCGAATCCTCGTCCTTTACAAAATGCCCCTGGCTGAGATAATTACTAAATTTTATGATGAACTAAAGTCAGTTAGCAAGGGATATGCCACTTTTGATTACGAATATACAGGCCATGAAATAGGTGATTTGGTTAAATTAAGTGTTCTGGTAAATGGCAAGGTGCTGGATGCCCTTTCTGTAATTGTGCATAGGGATAAAGCCTATCATACAGCCAAGCAACTGGCCAGAAAATTAAAGGAAGTAATCCCCCGGCATCAATTTCCTGTTCCTGTGCAAATTGCTACAGGAAAAAGAGTAATTGCTCGGGAAACAATACCTGCTCTGAGAAAAGATGTGACTGCACCGCTTTATGGGGGTGACGTTACCAGAAAGAAAAAGCTTCTGGAACGGCAAAAAGAGGGTAAAAAGAGACTAAAAAAATTTGGGCAGGTTAACATTCCTCAGGAAGCTTTTCTGGCAGTATTAGAGACAAAATAGAAAATTTTTGTCTGACATTGGGACACTTTTTACCTACAAAATTTTCGTGGGTTGACAGGAGGAGATTTTTGACCAATAATAACTTCAATAATTGCGAGGAGAAAATCTATGAAAGAGAAGGTAGAAAAGGTGCTGAATAAGATAAGACCCTCTCTGCAGGCTGATGGTGGTGACGTGGAGTTGATTGAGGTGACTGGTGACGGAATAGTTAAAGTCAAACTTACCGGAGCCTGCAGAGGATGTCCCATGGCTACTTTGACTCTGAAAGTCGGGATTGAAAAAACTCTAAAAAAAGAAGTGCCTGAGATTAAAAGTGTGGAGGCAGTTTAAAATCAGACCCTTATTAAAACAAAGGCAAGTTGAGGATTATTTTCCCCTTTTTCATAATAGCTTACCTCAAGATTGAATAAGAGGATATTTAAGCCAATTCCACAAGCTAAATTTCCATCAGACAGACCTGC
>Ga0190360_1000189_pt1 | contig 34662 bp, 36 predicted proteins | sample 48721834_MG_FD_161271 | JGI IMG/M metagenome (GOLD analysis project Ga0190360, IMG submission 161271) | Hydrothermal vent microbial mat bacterial communities from Southern Trench, Guaymas Basin, Mexico - 4872-18-3-4_MG | ecosystem: Environmental > Aquatic > Marine > Hydrothermal vents >...
CACCATAGGAAGCTCCGGCGAGAAATTGGTGGATCTCCATCTTAGTCTCTCTTGCTTAAGGTGAGAGGAGGTTCCCCATCTTCTGTGAGAAGCCGATTTATTATCTTCAGGTATTTTCCCTCGATTACCTCCCAACGGTAGTTCTCCTCGAAGTAGGACCTCCCGTTTTTTCCCATTCGTTCCCGCAGTTTCTTGTCTGATAAGAGGAGGTTTAACGCCTCGGCAAATTCCTCGTAATTCCGGTAATAAAGGGCGGCATTGCTCCTTTTTGCCTGCCCTCTCAAAACATCGCAAGCGCCGTTTACCAAAGCAGGTTTCCCCACCGCAAATGCCTCGAGCAACACCATCGAGAGCGATTCATAGTACGAAGGCATAACGAGAAGCTCAGAGGCAGCTAAGGCGTTGAACTTATCCTCCTCAGGAAGGAAGCCCAGGTGCACTATATTTGGATGGTCCGGAATGTCGAGTACCTCTTTTCCGATGAGTACGAGAAGGAGATCCTCTTTATACTCTCGGATGTATTGCTCGAAGAAGCGAAAGAGCTCAGGGCAGCCTTTATTCTCATCGATCCTACCGAGGTAAAGGATAAACCGTTTCCCGATGTTGTATTTTTTGCGGAATGAAGTTGGAGAGATTTCATCCGGGATCTCAGCGCCTACCCCTACTACTTCCCCCGGTATATCCTCGTTTCCCGATGTTTTGTTTATCATCTCCCGCTCCTCATAGGAGTTATAGATTATCGACCGGGGGAGGTTGAAGAAGGGTTTGAATATCTTGAGACCGATGACCGGGTCCTTCTCTGCAGTGGGAACGAGGATGCTTTTTTCGGGCACGGTATTAACCCCATGATAGGAGTGGTAATACCGGTAGGAGAAGAAGATGAAGAAGCGGTAGTCTTTCCGTTTCTTCTTTATATAGCGGATGAGGGCGGGGGAGTAAGGTCCCTCCTCTTTTAAGAAGTTGAGTTCATCCTTTTCTCGATGGGGGTGGTTGAAGACGAACTCCTGTATCATCCCGAAACGGAAGGGATCGCGTTTCCTCCGCACCCGGAAGCGATGGACCGGGATGTCGTTTATCACCGTTTTCCCCTTCGGGTATTCGTTTGCCCAGGTGAGATAGTCGATGGCGCAGGTGGTGAGCACCTCGACGGGAAGGTATTTGTTTAAGTGTTCCGCAATAAGCCGTGCATGGTATTCGGCACCACCGCTTACCTCGAGGCCATACCGTTGAACTACAATAGCAACCTTTAGCCTGCTATTTTCCATCTTCCCCTTTTTCTTTTTTCTCCTTAAGGGTAAGCTCCTCTAAAGTCCGTTCCCGCGTTTCCAGGAAGTCGACCCTTCGGGTAAGGGCGTTCAAGCGATGGCTTAGGTCCTCGTGGTCCAACCGGAGCTTGGTAAGTTCGAAGATAAGGTTATGGATCAGCTCGGCAAACACGAGATTGATCCTCGCCTGTTTGTTGATCTCCTGGATCAGGGGGTTGATATGGAACATAAGCTTGGCTACCAACCGGAGCCTTCTCCTTACCCAGCTTACTATACGGCCCAATGTGGTGGGACGGGAGATATAGAGTTTATCCACAGAGAGGGATACATTCCACTGGGGGTTCAATCGTTGTAGTTCCCTTACGAGGTCGCTTTTCAGCTCCGATGATTGGACGAAGAAGGAAGCGACCTTAGCCTGAGCGAGCCTCAATAGCTCTTCCTCGCTATATATCCCTTTTTTCTTCTTCTCCTCGATCCTCCTTCTTATCTTTTCCATTATCTCAGCCACATCGATATTCTCATAATCGATAGTGAACTCCTCCATTTATACCCCCTTATAGAATAATTGATGGATGATGCCTTCTATCTTTGAAAGGTAGATGATAATCGTTACCGCTCCTGCCCAGAGGGCGATAGCTATGAGGAGGGGTTTATCGGAGATGAAGATCTGGGAGGGATTTCCTCCGAGCCCTTTCTTATAGACGAGGTAGAGGTAGCGGAGTATCCCGTAGAGCACGAAGGGGATGGTAAGCGGAAGGTAGGGTCCAAATTTGATTACCGTCTCCGTTGAGGTGGTATAAACGGCATAGGATATAATGGATGAGGTGGCGGCGATCCCTATCATCTGATCAAGAAGGGATGGAGAATACAGGGTAAGATGTTCCCGATGGTAAGGGGCGTTTTCAGATAGGAAGAGAAGTTCATGCCTCCTCTTGGCTAATGCGAGGAAAAGAGCGAGGAAGGTGGTGCAGATGAGGAGCCAGGAGGAGAAAGGGACCTTGATCACCACCGCCCCTGCCACCGCCCGGAGGACGAATCCCAACGAGATGATGATGACATCGAGGATGAAGACATCTTTGAGGCGGAAGGAGTAGGAGATCATCATCAGGAAGTAGATGGCCGAGATGAAGCCGAATGCCGGTTCAAGTATAAAGGAGAAGAGGAGGGAGAAGGCGGAAAGAAAAATAGCTGTTATAACCGCCACTTTCGGGCTTATCTTCCCTGCTGCAATTGGTCTTTTGGATTTTGTTGGATGAGCCTTGTCCCTATTTTTATCCTTCACATCGTTTATCAGGTAAACCGCTCCGGCCAAGAGAGAGAAGAGGAAGAAGGCGATGGTCGTTTTTGAAAGCATAGCGAGATTGAAGAGGTTCTTCGAGAAGATAATGCCGGCAAATATCACCAGGTTCTTCGTCCATTGTTTGGGTCTCAGGGATACAATAAGATGTCTTACTTTCATCCTCTATCCTTATTAAGGTTAAATAAGCGGTAAGGCTTTCATTTCTTATCACAAAAGGGTTTTCTTGTCAACCACTACCCGAGGATACTGAGGATGGCTGGGGTGAGGTCGGTAAGCGAGGCGACTTCATCGATCAGTGTTTTCTTCTCTCTCCCGAAGGCAAGGAGGGGAACTGGATTCTCAGTGTGTTCTTTGGTTGAGAGGTCCTCCAGGTTGCCATGGTCGGAGATGATGGCGACCGTCTCCTCGTCAAGGTTGATATGGGAAAGGAGGGAGGTGAGGAAATTTTCCAGCTCGGCAATCAGAGTGCAAGCAGCGGAGAGGTCTCCCCGGTGTCCTATGATATCGGTTTTGAAATATTCATAGAGGGTAAAATCGTAAGAGGCTGAGATGTTAGCAAGTCGTCTTCCCGCCTCCTCTGGCTTTAAGGGAGAGACAGGGTATCCCCGTTCGATAAGAAAGTGGTTGGTAAAATCTTGATATATTGCCTTTCCCTCGTTCAGATCCTCAAGGGTGAAGATGGGAAGAGAGGAAGCAAGCACAGAAGCGGTAGTTACCGATACCCGACGGATTAAGCGGTTGAAGAAGTCAGGGCGATAGGCGTTGGCAAAGGCAACCTTTTTCCCCCTTTCCTTCAATATCTTCAGGATGTTATATTCCGCAAGAAGCTCCACAAGCTCCCGATTGGGAAGGCTGGGAAGATGTTTCCCTATTACCATTGCCGCATTTATTCCGGTGAGGATGCTCGTTTGTCCCGTAGCACTCTGGGGAAGTCCAGGAACGGAAAGACGAGCATCCACCTCCCGCACCGTACCGTAAAAGGGAGGCTTTAGACTTACCCCTCGGCGAGGGAAATATCGGGAGGGAAGGCGGGCAAAGGGATTTCGTTTGGGATCGTCCTCACCCACCCCCACCCCATCGAGGAGGATAAGAAGAAAGCCCATACTACCTCGCAAAGAGAAAGATAATCGCCAGTGTGTATAGGGCAAGCGATTCGATGAAAACCAAGCCAAGGATGAGACTTCCTCGAATGTCTCCGGCGGCTGAAGGGTTTCTCGCTATCCCCTCACAGGCTGAGGAGGCCGCTTTTGCTTGCCCAATACCGCAAAGCCCGGAGGCGATCGCCATCCCGAAACAGGCAGCGAGGACAGCCATTTTTGCTACCTCGGGATTGGTCTTTTTAAGGTCCACCTTTTCTTGAGCGAAGACAGTATGGGGAAGGATGAGGATGAGGATGATAAGACTGACGAGCAGGATCACCTTTTTCTTCATTTTATCCTCCTTTACTCTTCGGGGCTTAGCGCCCCGGCAAGATAGATTATCGATAAAACTACAAAGACATAAGCCTGAATTATAGCGACAAAGAAACTTAGTCCCATAAAGGGAATAGGGAGCACAAGGGGAAGAAAAGAGAAGAAAACAAGATAGACAATGTGATCCCCATAGATGTTGCCGAAAAGCCGTACTGAAAGGGAGAGGATTCGAGCCAGATGGCTTAGTATTTCGGTGGGGAACCTAAGGGGAAGAAGCCATAATGGTTGTCCTCCAATGCTCCTGATATAGCGAAAGAACCCGTGCTTCTTTAAACCAGCATAGTTGTAAGCGAAGAATGAGATAAGGGCAAGGGCTAAGGTAGTATTATAATTGGCGGTGGCTGAGGAGAACCCGGGGACATAACCGATGATGCTTGCTACCAGAATGAAGAAGCCGAAGGTGCCGACCAGGGGGAGGTACCTCCTACCCTCTTCTCCAATGTAGTCATCGATGAGACGCTCTAAGTATTCAACCGTTATCTCCAGTATCTGTTGCAGATAGCTGGGTCGCCTGATCCTGAAGCGACGGCGGAGGAGGGGCAGAAAGATCGCCGCAAGGAGAACGATGAAAGCGGTCATCACTACCTGATCTGGAATGAGATGGTAATCTGGAGGATAGCCGAGCAGGTGATTAAGGACACTGTTTATCAGCTTGGTAAGTATCGATTCCTCAACTTCCATCTGATGCTCTCTTCCTCAGCTTAACGGCGAACAGGGAACCAACTGGTGCCCCCAAAATACCTATTATAACTCCAATGGGCTCAATTATGCCTCTTTTTAGTATCAAAAATAAGATTCCACCAAGGATGAAAAGCTTCAAGGGGATGATAATTAGGAGGAGTTTTCTCCTTTTACCTGTGGTCAGACTAATTACAAGGAGGTAGCTGGAGCCAAGGCTGATAAGAGCTATTACACCACCGAGGATAATACCGGGGAGAAATTCCCTTTTCAAGAAGAGGGAGAGGAAAGCAGACAAAAAAATGAATATTATAGTGGCAAGAACCATTCGCTTTAGGGAAACTTCCCTCACTTTTTCCTCCTCCTTTCCAATCGGGAGAAAGCCTTGAGGAAGCTGTAAAAGCCCAAAGCGGATAAGCCCAAGATGGAGAAGAAGGTGAGGATGGGGTGGGTGCCGAACCTTTTATCGAGATGGTTTCCAATGAGATAGCCGATATAGGCATAGGCGGGAAAGGTGAAACCGGCGGAGATGAGAAAGGCGTAGTCCTCAAATATACTCCCCTTTCTCCCTTTTCTTGTCATCCTTTCTCCTCTTTGCTTCTTATAATAACAAAAAAATAAAGCGGCCACCAGTAAGGCGACCGCAAGAAGAGGAGAAAAAGCGTCTTAAGAGGTGGTTTTTATCTCTATTTTTTTCTTCTTCGCCTCTTCCCGTTTGGGGAGGGTTACGGTAAGCACCCCTTTGTCGTATTTAGCCTCCACCTTGTCCCGATCGACCGAGGTAGGAAGCTCAAAGGTTCGCTGGAAGGAGCCGTAATAACGTTCGATCAGGTGATAGCTCTCCTTTTTTACCTCGTCGGAGAACCTGCGCTCCCCTTTGATGGTGAGACGGTTGTCCTCAAGCTTGACATCGACATCTTTGATATCGATATCAGGAAGTTCCGCTTTGACCACGATCTCGTTATCCGTTTCGTAGATGTCCACCGGAGGGGTCCAGCTCCTCCATTCTGAGGTGAAGAGTTCGGGGAAGAGGTCCTCATCGAGTAATTTCTTAAGACGACGGTTGAGAAGAGAGAGTTCCTGCATTGGGTTCCAGCGAGTAAGTTTCATTGATCATCACCTCCTTGTTTTCGGTCCCTGATTTCTTTAGCCACTTTTTAATATAAAATCTTAGTCTGTTTTTGTCAAGTCTTTTGATAAAAAATCTTCCCCTCCCTACTCTTGACATAACACATCCCCTAAGCTACCATCCTTAGGGAAGGAGTGGGAATGAAAAAATGGCTTTTCTTCGCAATCATTGTTCTTCTCCCCTTCCTTATTGCCTGGTCGAGGGAGGTGGAACTAACCACCGATGATGGGCTCACCTTGGTGGGAGAGTTCTTGGAGACAAACTCCCCCCTTGCTCCAGCAATCCTTCTCCTTCATCCTTTGGGGGAGCAAAAGGAGAGTTGGGACGGTTTCATCAATTCCCTGAATGATAACGGTTTTTTTGTCCTTGCTCTTGATCTTAGGGCGCATGGCGCATCGCAGGGGAAGGGAAGCTGGCTTTACTTTACCGGAGACGATTTCGTCAAAATGGTTCTTGATGTCAAGGCAGGGGTCGATTTCCTCCGAGCGCAGCCTGGGGTGAACCGGGATGCAATCGTCATCATTGGGGCAGAGCTTGGGGGAAGCCTTGCCCTTCTTTATGCGGTAGATGACCCAGGGATAAGGGGGGTGGTTATCCTCTCTCCTGGCTTGGATTACTGTGGGCTCGACCTCCACAAGGCAGCTGAGGGGTATAAAAATCGCCCTCTGTTCTTGATCTTTGGTGAAGAGGATGTTTATTCTTCCTATTCGGCGAAGGTGCTTAAGGAGATGGTGGGGGAGAGTTGCAAATTGGAACAGTTTCCCGCCGCGGGACATGGAACGAAGATGCTCTTCACCAATAAAGAGCTTGTCGGAAGGATAATAGAATGGTTGTTAAAGGTTGTTCCTTGAGGGCTAAGGGAGGAAGATCCACATAAAGGGTAGCCAGAGTTCACGGGCGTAAGGTATTCTTTTTTTATTCACCAGAACCTGGTACCGTTCGAGTTTATTCAAGACCTCAACCAGCTGGAACATCTGAGGGACATCCTCTATGCCGTAAGTAGCGAGATGATGCTTGAATTTACCTTCCCCTTCCTCGTGGTAGTGGGGTGCTTTTTTGGCAAGTGATACCGCCTCGGGGTAAGCGGGGTGATCTATCGGGGAGAAGGCTAAGGTGATAGTGAAGGGAGGACGGTGCCGTTCCGGGTAAAGCACCTCCTTCATTTGGGGATCGAGGTGGGAAAGGTCTTCTTCCTCGTATTCGATAATATCGGGGAGGTTATCGAGGAAACCCATTCCGCTGACTCCTTTCGCCCTATAATAACAGGGGGAAAGTAAGGCTGTCAAGGAAGGGCAAGCTACCGGGTTATGCCCTACTATTACCTTGACAATGGGGAAAAGGTGATGGCTCTGGTGGGAGGGGCTGAAGGGCGGTGGAGAGGCATTTTCCTTCGCCTTGACTCCCTCTCTTTTGGAAACTACAATGAAGATAAGCACTTTGAAAGGGAGATGCTTTTTTCTATCATTGCTTGGGCAGGTGGAGTAATAAATACGGTATTCTGGGGAACCATTGCCCTGTTCCTTTCCCTGTTCGATAGAAGTGGGGATTGGGGGCACCTTTGCAGTCGTTACTGGTCTCGGGTGAACCTGATGATAAGCAGAACCAAAGTGAAGATTAGAGGGCTTGACAATGTCCTCACCGATGGTCCTCAGATATTTATGGCGAACCATCAGAGCATCTATGACATCCTTGTTTTAGCGGGATATCTTCCTGTTCAGTTCCGCTGGTTGGCGAAGAAGGAGCTCTTCCGTATCCCGTTTATGGGCTGGCATATGTCGCGGGGGGGATATATCAAGATTGACCGTGCCAATTTGCGGGCGGCAGCAAGAAGCATAATTGAGGCGGGAAGGCGAATAAAATCGGGAGTATCAGTGGTCATTTTCCCTGAAGGAACGAGGAGCCTTGATGGAAGGCTTCAACCGTTTAAGCCAGGTGGTTTTTCCATCGCCCTTGAGGCAGGGGTACCAATCATCCCTATCGGCATATATGGTAGCAAGGATATAATCAGGAAGGGATCGCTCCGGGTCAATCGAGGATCGATTGGGGTCTCGGTGGGTAAGCCGATTTTGGTCGCCTCTTACCGTAAAAGCGAGAAAAAACGGCTGATGGAGGAGGTGAGGAGGGCGATTGAGAGCGAGCTCTTACGGGCTAAAGAGCTTATATCTTCGAGCCGATAATAATGGAGAGGGTGGTATATACTGAGTTAGAAAGTCCGATAGGGAGCATCTTTCTCGCCGGAGGGGAGAAGGGGTTGGTCAGGTTGAGTATAGGAAGAGGGGAGGATGAGTTTTTGTCCCAGTTTCCTCCTCACTTTGAGTTGATCAAGGACGATGAGGTACTTAAGACGCCGATTGATGCCCTTTCTCGCTATTTTGCCGGGGAACGGGTTTCCTTTGCCAATATCCCGTTAATCCTTTCGGGGACCCCTTTTCAGATGCGGGTGTGGCGTGCTCTCCTTGAGATACCTTACGGAAAACTGAAAACCTATAAGGAGATCGCCAGAGCGATAGGCAATGAGCGGTCGGCACGAGCGGTCGGTGGAGCGGTGGGGAGGAATCCTATAGCGATAATCGTTCCCTGTCATCGGGTGGTGGCGGTTGATGGACTTGGTGGTTTCGGTCCCGGTCTTTCCGTAAAGCAGTACCTCCTTAAGCTTGAGGGAGCGATTTAATGATGTATGAAGAGGCTGATTTTGAGACTACCACCGAAGAGCTGGTGGCTAAGCTTTCAGCGATTAAGGATATTAAGATGAGGACCCATCTCCTTGCAGAGCGGCTTAAGATGTATCCTCCGGGGGTGGTGGTGGAGATTATCCGCTTCCTCTCGGAGAAGGCAAGCAGGCGGGATGATTATCGAGAGGTACTTCTCAGCCTGGTTGATTTGGAGACGATAAGGGGTTATCTGGGGAACGAGCGAATGAGCGATATCTACACCAGGGCTAAGGAGCGGGGATACGACGAGGTGGTGAGGATCTTTTCCCATCCCCGGGCACTTTCTCATCTTAAGCCACCTGAGGAAGGGGGGGCTGAGCTAAGGAGTTTCTTCGACGATACCACCGTTGGGGAACGAAGGGCGCTCGCTAAGGGGCAGGATCGGAATATCTTGGAACGGCTCCTTTATGACCAGAATCCCCTGGTCATTCGTGATCTCCTTTTGAACCCCCGGCTCACCGAGCGAGATGTGATAAAGCTTGCCGCGAGAAGGCCCAACTTCCCCGAGGTGCTTGAGGAGATATTCAATTCCTCTCGTTGGATAGTGCGTTATGGGGTTAAGGTGGCATTGGCGCGAAACCCCTATACCCCACCCAAGATAGCGATAAGGTTGATAAGTTTCCTTATGGGTTCCGATCTTGCTGAAATGATGGAGGATGATACCCTTCATCCCGAGGTACGGGAGGCAGCGCGAGCGGAGTTTTTCAAAAGGCGGGCTGGATCAGAGGAAAGGTGTAATGAGAGTTACTTTACCTCTCCCAAAGAAGGGGGTATGATAGAGTTATCCTCTCGTCAAGAGGAAAATGATGGATAGCTATAAAGAACAGATTGTAAGTTATTTTACCGCTAAGTTGAAAGAGGAAGGGAGGAGTGTATCCTCCGAGGAACGGGCTCTTCTTTCCCTCTGGGAGGAAGCTGGTGTCCCCCTTAAGGTTATCATTGAAGGGATAGATGTCGCCTTTCGGGATCGAGGTGAGCGGATACACTCCCTCTGTGACTGTCAAGGAGCAGTTCTTGAGCTCTGGCTTGACTATAAGAGTTCTACTCAGGCAGGTGTGGTGGTGAGCCCCAGACGAACAAAGCTTACCAATGAGGAACTCGATGAGCTTTTCTCCCGGGTTGCCTCTTCCTTCAATGCTGCCCGGTTTGCTGCCGAGAAGGAGAAGAATGTGAGGTTGATCGACATCTTGGATAGTTTCTTCAAGCGTCTCTTAGGGATAAGGGAGATATTTGGACAGGGGAAGTTCACTGTAGAGGATTTACGCCTTCAGCTTTTCGCCCTCGATTGGGAGCTTTCTGCCGTCCTTCCCCACGCCCTGGATGAAGGGGAGCTCTCCCGCCTTAGGGATGAGGCGGCGAAGGGGGGAGTTTCCCTTGACGATGAGGTTTCCTTCTCCCGCTATGTGGCAGAACATCTTAGGAAGAGGTTGCATCTTCCTCCTCTCGTCGAATTTCTTCCACGGTAGCTTCTTTTTCTTCCTCTCCTTCGGTTTTCCTCGCCTCGAAGGTAAGGCAGCACATAAGTCTTCCACAGAGACCGGAGATCTTCATTGGGTTTAAGGGGAGGTTTTGCTCCTTCGCCATCCTTATAGAAACCGGGGTGAACTCCTTGAGGAAGGAGGAGCAACATAAGGCACGACCACAAAGTCCCACCCCCGAGATGAGCTTTGCCTCATCCCGCACTCCAATCTGACGGAGTTCAATCCTCACCTTGAACTCTCGGGCAAGATCCTTGACCAACTCCCGGAAGTCCACCCTTCCATCGGCTCGGAAGTAGAATATCGCCTTCTTTCCTTGATTGATGAACTCCGCCTGGATGAGCTTCATTGGAAGCCCTCGTTTCTTTATCCGCTCAACACAGAAGGTGAAGGCGCGCTTATTCTTCTCTTTGAGCGTCTGATAGTATTTCAAGTCCTCAGCAGTGGCTAAGCGGATAATGGGGGGTAGCCTCTTGATGTATGGAGGGGGGAGGATCCGCGAGTTACCGAGAACCACCCTTCCCAATATCTCTTCATCTCCAATTTTAATGATGCAGTAATCCCCCTTCTTTACCTTGAACCCGTTTGTGGAAACGAACTTTATCGGTCTTGTTTCATCTATTTCTACTGCTGCTGTTTCCATCTCCACATCCTATCTCCGAAAGCGAAAGGAGAAGTTTCTTGGCAATATATTTCGGATTGACATTTGCAGAGAGTTCTTTCCCCATCTTCTCCAGCCTTAGGAGAAGATCGCTTCCCTCTATTCCTATCTTTGTCGCTAATTGTTCCAGCCTTTTTTCTTTTGAGTTTATGAGGAGCCTTGTTTCCCCTACGGTGGAGAGGATTATTGCATCCCTTATGAACTCTTTGAACAAGTCGATTTTTTCCAGAAACTCCTCCCGATCTAAGCCAGTCAGCTCTTGGGCAAGGTTTATTTGTTCGCCTATACTTCGTTTAGAGAGAGCCCGAGAAAGGAAGGAGAGGGTTTCGTTTTTCTTTCTCCGTGTCTCAGCAAGGTCAAGGGAGAGCGCGATGCCGATTCGTCCTTGGGAAATTTTAGCGAGCTCTTCCGCCTCATTTTTGTCCTTGCCCCACCCTTCCCGGAGGACCTCAGCAAGCCTTTCCACGGGAAACGGCTTGAATCGGTATGCCTGGCACCGGGAGCGGATGGTGGGGAGGAGGGAGAGATATTTAGTGGTAATGAGGATAAAGTGGGTGGTGTCGGTTGGCTCTTCGAGCACCTTGAGAAAGGCGTTTGCTGCCTCCGGGGTCATTTTATCCGCCTCATCGATGATGAAGACCTTATATTTCCCCATAAAAGGTCGGAGAGTGTTCCCTTTAATGAGGCTTCGGATGTCGTCGATCGATATGGTTCTTTTCCCCTCCTCTGGAGCTATCAGTTGGATATCGGGATGTGAAGTTATCGCCAGTTTGCAGGAGGGACACGATCCGCAGGGGCGAGCCCCCGCACCCCCACAGGTTATCGCTCGGGCTAAGAGGATGGCAAAGGTTTTCTTCCCCACCCCAGAAGGACCGAAGAAAAGGAGAGAATGGGGAAGTCTCCCTTTGGTAAGCGCTCTGGTGAGCCCTTTTTTTATCTCCTCGTTTCCTCTGAACTGATCGAAGCTTTCCATTTTAAAGTATCTTCCATACCTCCTTCTCGACCCGCTTTGCCACCTCTTCCACCGGTAGATCTCCAGGGATGATCTTTATCCGCTCGGGATATCTTTTTGCCAACTCGAGATAACCTTCTCTCACCCGTTTATGGAAGGCGAGTGGTTCCTTCTCAAAACTTTTGATTGCCTCGGAGCTAACTCGGGCAAGGGATGTTTCTGGAAGAAGGTCGAAAAGGAGGGTGAGATCGGGTGTGATATCCTCATCGAAGAGGATGAGTGCTTTTGTTACCAACTCTAAGGCGAGCCCTCGCCCGTATCCTTGGTAGGCGATGGTGGAATCGATGAACCTATCTGAGAGTACGATTGCTCCCTGAGAAAGAGCGGGGAGGATTACCGACCGAAGATGTTCTCTTCTATCAGCGAGGAAGAGGAGGAGTTCTGCCTTAGGGTCGATTTCGGAAAGATCCCCCTCGAGTAAGAGCTCTCTTATCTTCGCGCCCAGCTTGGTTCCTCCTGGCTCCTTTGTTTCTACCACCTTGACCCCCTCCCTCTTGAGCTTAGTTGAGAGAAGAGTAAGCTGGGTTGTCTTTCCCGATCCCTCTATTCCTTCAAAGGTAATAAGCTTCCCTTTTTTCATCCTAACTTATAGTAGCATAAAAAATAAGAGGGGAAAAGGTCTCCTCCCCTCTAAGTTTTCCCCTCATTACCAGATTATTATCCCGGCATATCCCACCACTTGGGAGTAATCCCGGTTTACATCCCCTGAGGTAGCATATTTTACCAAGCGGGCGTTTTCCGCTCCCAGCCTTTTTGCCGCTATGATCGCAGATACTACTGGAGCAACGCCGCACATAGTGATGTTACAGGAGATCACCGTATCGAGAAGCTTTCTTGGGGAGAGTGCCAGTATTTCCTTTATCGCCAGCTTGTCCTTCTGCTCGGCGCTTTTTTGGTCCTCGTAATGGGTCATATCGCTACTTGCCACGATCAAAGTCTCCTCCTTGCTTTCCGTTATCGCTTCTGCTATCGCCTCACCTATATTCTCCAATTTGTTGTAGTCATGGGTGGCAAGCACTATGGGGACGATGGAGATGTCCTTCCTCAGATATTGGAGGAACGGAACTTGGACCTCGAGGGAGTGTTCGTAGAGATGCGCTTCCACATCCTGAGAGAGGGTATTTGATTTCTCAAGGATGGAGGTGGCGAGCTCATCGTCTATCTTCACCTCGCCGAATGGTAGCTCCCAACTTCCGCTGGTCATTATCGCTGCTTGTGCCCCGTAACCGGTGTGGTTCGGTCCCAAGATGATTATCCTTCCCGGTATTTCTACCTCGGAGAGTACCGCTCCCGCTACTCCTCCCGAGTAGATGTAGCCCGCATGAGGCGAGACTACCGCCTTTGCCTTTATCTTTTCTTTATCCGGGGCGATGAAATCTGCAAGCATCCTTTCCAGTTCTTTAGGGTTTGCCGGGTAGAAGCGCCCTGCTACCGCTGGCTTTCTAATCATCCTTTTCCTCCTTGAAGGGAACCTTTAGTCATCGGTTCTCTTTAGATTTAATGTAGCTTAAAGGGCTCTTCTAATCAACAAAAATAAGGGGCGGGGTTCTTCCCCCGCCCAGTCTCCTTGTAAGTGTTTTTTATGCTACTTCTTGCTCGGAAGCTCGATGGCGAGATAAACGGTTGTATCACCCCTCCTTAAAAGGATGAGGATGGTATCTCCTGGTTTCACTTTCCGCATCACTCGTTTGTAATCACGCACTGAACGGATGGGGATACGGTTTATCTCCTTTATCAGGTCTCCCCGCCTTATCCCCTGATAATAAGCGATACTCCCAGGACGGACCTCAGTTACCACTACTCCCTCTTCTCCAGTATAGCCAAGCCTCCTCGCAAGCTCCGGTGTCAAGGTCTGCACCTTTATCCCCAACTCGGAGGATACCTCAGGCGATGGGTTGGCGGATACCTCTTCACCGGGAAGCTCCTCTAATCGAGCAGTGAGGGTGAGTTTTTTCTTTCCCCTAAGTACGGTGAAACTTACCTTGGTTCCGGGGGCGGTTTCCGCCACCTTTATCGAGAGTTCGGTAGCCCCCTTTATCGGTTTCCCGTTCATCTCGAGGATGATATCGCCCCGCTTAAAGCCGGCTTTATCCGCTGGGCTATCGGGAACGACACTGGCGACGATCACCCCTCCTGGACGAGAAAGCTTGAGAGCCTTCGCCATAGTGGCATCGATCGTCTGGATGGTGACTCCGAGGTAGCCCCGGACCACCTTACCCTTGGTGATGAGTTGCTCCATCACCGCCTTCGCCATATTTATCGGGATAGCAAGGCCAATGCCAGCGAAGGTTCCCGTCCTCGTCTCGATGGCGGTGTTGATCCCGATGACCTCACCCCTCATATTGACTAAAGCACCGCCGGAATTCCCTGGATTGATGGCAGCGTCGGTTTGGATGAAATCCTCGTACTTGGCGAGACCTACATTGGAACGTCCCTTAGCGCTGATTATCCCCGCAGTAACCGTGTTCTTTAGTTCCTTACTAAAAGGACTGCCGATGGCGAGAACCCATTCGCCCACCTCGATCTTATCGGAGTCGCCCAGTCTCGCTGCAGGGAGGTTCTTTCCTTCTATCTTGACCACTGCAACATCGGTCTTTGGGTCCCTTCCGATAAGCTTCGCCGGGAATTGGCGATCATCGGCTAAGGTAACGGTTATCTTGTCCGCCCCTTCTACCACATGGTTATTGGTTAGAATATAACCGTCTTTGGTGACGATGACCCCGGAGCCGAGCGCCCGTTGTCTTAGCTCCCCTCCAGGTGGTGATCCGAAGAATTGGCGGAAGAACTCATCTCCAAAGAAGTCCTTAAAGGGGTTTTCAAAAAAGGGGCTCTCTTTAGGAACCTTAACCACCTTCTCAGTAGAAAGGGTAACTACTGAGGGAATCACCAGCTTCGCTACCCGGGTGAAAAGAGGACTGGGGTCATTACCGGCAGAAGGGGTGAGGGGTGGATAATCGGCTAAGGAGAGATTTCCCCCCTTCGTCCCAGCGTATGATTTATTGTCCCAGTTGAGTGAAGAGGTAAGCAAAATTCCAAGAACAAGCCCTACCCCTCCGAAGATGAGGGCGAGCACAACGGTCTTTTTATTCGTTTTCATAATCTTCCTCCTTTTTATCTAATTCGTATCCTATGGCATCTCTCAATCTCCTCATTAATTTAGACGCTTTAAGAAAAAGTTTATCCACAAAAAATGTAGCCCCCGCCGAAATAAAAAGCAAGCGGGGGCGGGGAGATATCTTATTTCCCCCTCAGCTTTTCCCAATCATCGAGGAATCGCTTGAGCCCGATGTCGGTAAGGGGGTGGGCAAGTAGCTTCTCGATCACGGCAAAGGGGATGGTGGCGATGTGAGCACCGGCGAGCGCCGCTTCTACCACATGCATCGGGTGGCGCACACTTGCCACGATTATCTCCGTCTCGAAGCCGTAGTTTTCGTAGATGGTGACAATATCTCGGACGAGATCCATTCCGAAACTGCTTATATCGTCGAGCCTTCCCACGAACGGGCTGACGAAGGTGGCACCTGCTTTCGCTGCGATCAATGCCTGAAGCGGCGAGAAGACAAGGGTGACATTGGTCTTTATCCCCTCTGCGCTCATCATCTTCACCGCCTTTACCCCTTCGCGGATGATAGGTACCTTTATTACGATGTTATCGGCGATCTTAGCGAGCTCCCTCGCCTCGGAGAGCATCCCCTCAGCATCTGTGCTAATCACCTCGGCACTTACCGGACCAGGTACTAAACGGCAGATCTCTGCAAGTACCTCCCGCGGTTCCCCTCCCGCCTTGTAAAGGAGGGAGGGATTGGTAGTGACCCCGTCGACTAACCCCATCTTCAATGCTTCTTTTATCTCATCTATCTTAGCGGTATCGATGAAGAATTTCATAATTTCATCCCCCTTTTTACTGAATGAACTTTTTCTTTATCTTACCATAAGTACAGGCGGGGGGGTAGATTTAACCCTTTATCTCTGATATAATTTTTAAAAATAAGAAGAAGCAAGGAGGAGAAGATGAAGGTGCGGAAGGCGGTTTTTCCGGCAGCGGGTTTGGGGACGAGGTTCCTCCCGGCGACGAAGGCACAGCCTAAGGAAATGCTTCCCATTGTGGATAAACCTCTCATCCAGTATGGGGTGGAGGAAGTGGTTGCTTCGGGGATAAAGGATATCATCATTATCACTGGTCGAGGGAAAAACGCTATTGAGGACCACTTTGACATATCCTATGAGCTTGAGGAAACCCTGAAGGAACGGGGGAAGGAGAAGATGCTCTCTCAGGTAAGGGAGATATCGGAACTTGCTGAGATCGCTTATATCCGCCAGAAGCAAGCACTGGGAGTAGGGCATGCGGTTTATCTCGCCAAAAATTTGGTGGGAAGGGAACCTTTTGCCGTGCTTTTCGCCGACGATATCATCTATTCCGAAGTTCCCTGTACCAGACAGCTCGTCGAGGTGTTTGAGGAGGTTCAAGGAGCGGTTATCGCCATTCAGGAGGTTCCGGAGGATGAGGTTGAGAAATACGGGATAATAGCGGGGAAAGAGCTCTCCCCTGGTCTGTACCAGGTGGAGGATCTGGTGGAAAAGCCTCCTCCCTCGAAAGCCCCCTCAAATCTGGCTATCGTGGGACGTTATATCCTTACCCCGGAGATATTCGATGAGCTCGCCCATATCGAGGTGGATCATACCGGAGAGCTTCAACTGACCACTGGGCTTCGCCTTCTCCTCAAGAAACAGAGGATATACGCTTATCGCTTCCAGGGCATCCGCTACGATGCGGGAAATAAGGTCGGCTTCCTCAAAGCCACGGTGGAGTATGCCTTGAGGAGAACCGACTTAGGGAAGGAATTCCGGGATTACCTAAAGAGCCTCGATCTTTAGAAGTGGTAGGCAAGCCCGAAGCTTATTAGGAACCCCTTGAATTTTAGAGCCTCCATTTCTTCTATTTCCTCCACTTCAGGAGCTATGAAGAAAAAGGGGAATATTCCTTTGACCTCAGCGAGAACGCCGAATCTTTTACTAAAGGCAAACTCTATCCCGCCTGTGAGGTGCCATGCAAGCTCACCGGTATATGTTCCAAGGGAGAGCTTGATGTCAGAAGTAGTAGACGATGCCTCCACTCTGATCAGTCCGAGATAACCCCCTATGCCACCGCCGAGGTAGGGGATTAGCAGGTATTCCCTCTTCCTTCCTAAGGGAAGGAGTTTGATGGTAAAAGTAAGGGGAATGGTCTCGAAAGTACCTTTTCCCTCTATCCTTTCCGCTATCCCCGAAAAGATGGTAGCCGAGGCGGTGGCGGTTTGCCGGTAATAGCCAAAGCCCGTAGCGAGTTCGAAGTGTTGTCCCACCATAGAGGAGAATTCAAACTCCATCCCGAAAGGGGAGGATATGGAAATTGTCCCTGAGAGTTCTTCTGAGTGATACTCGAGTAGATTGGCAAGATCACTCGCCGGGAAATAACCCGCCTTAATGAGGAATGTATGCTTTAGTCCTCTTCTGTTCTTACTCCGGGGAAGAGGGAAGGCGAGCAAACTTGTTCCCCCAATAACGAGGAGAAAGATTATGAACAGCCCTTTTTTTATCACGACTATCCCTTTCTCCTCGTTATTTTACTCTTTCTTACCTCCCTTTGGCAACCAGTTCTTAAAGAACCTTAAAAGCGATAAGAAGCGCCAAAGTTGAGGGCGAGACCTCCCAGGTCGAACCTCTCAAAGCCAACGAAGTCGCTCGAGAGCTTTCCCTTGAGGTAGGTCTTCTTTATCTCGATAATCACCCCAACCTGATTGGTTACTGGAATTTCCGCACCGGCAACGAGGTGGAAGCCGAGATCGGACCCAGGGGATTCAAAGGCGGTAGGCCAAATGGTCATATCGGTGAAGTCGATGTAGTCACCGACCTCCTCATAGCGCCAGAAGTAGATGCCGAAGCCAGCGCCAAGGTAGGGAATGACACTCATCCCCCTTTTTCTTCCCAAAGGTAATCCCTTGAAGGTGAAGGTTATAGGGATGATTCTTAAGGAAAGTTGCTGTTCGATGGGATTTCCCTCGGAGTCGACATAGTCTCGATAGGAGGAGTAGTGGGTTGCTTGGTAATAGCCGAAGCCGAGGGCGAATTCCGCAAAGCGTCCCGCCATCGAGGAGAACTCCACCTCGAGGGAGAAATCGTTGAAATCCGAGGGAGAGACGGTGAGGAGTTCGGAATTGTACTCCCAGAGATCGCTTTCTCCAGCAGGCATAAAGTAGCCCAGCTTTACAGTAATTGCATTTTTCATCCCGAAGCGTGGGGGTCTTCTGTATCTCCTTATTTGGTGTTCCCTTGGGAATGCCGCTATGGCGATAGCGAAGAGGATGAAGAGGACAATTCCCATATATTTTTTCCCTTTCATTTTTCTTACCTCCTTCCTTACAGAGTATAAAGCAAATGGTATGCCACAAAGACATCTTTTGCAAGTTATTTATGAACCGCAAGTTAATTTTATGGAGGGTGGATAATGGGAGATTTTGTCCTCAATAGAGGACACCGTTTGGTTTCTTATTTATACATCTTAGCCCTTAATTTTTATTGTTTTCTTTCGTTTAGGATTGCGGTAGGATGGAAATCCTAAGGTGATAAATTTTCGTCTTTTCTTATTGTTTTGGCATCTAAATAATAGAAGACTTATAATCCGGAGATCGGTGGAAGAGCGGGACGAAGTTTTAGTAGATAGGTTCCTTTCTGGAGACGAGGCGAGCTTCAACCAGCTTTTAAGAAGGTGGGAGAAGCCGGTTTATAACCTTGTCCTCCGCTTGCTTGGCGATGTTGAGGAGGCGAAGGATGTATGCCAGGAGGTGTTCCTTAAGGTTTACCAGAACCTTGGCCGGTTTAAGAAGAGGGCGAAGTTCTCCTCCTGGCTCTATCAGATCGCGATAAACCAGTCGAGAAGCCACCTCCGGAGAAGAAGGGGTAAAAGGTTCATCTCCTTAGAGACGCCGGAGGGGAAAAGGCTCGAGGATGGGAAAGGAACGGATTCCCTTCTTCCTCTTGAAGAGGAGGTTCAGCGGAAGGAGGTGGTTGCCTTGCTTAGAAAGGCGCTCGCTCTGCTTCCCGAGGAGCAGAAATTGGTGGTCCTCCTCAAGGAGTACCAGGGGCTTAAGTTTTCAGAGATCGCCGAGATCGTTGGCTGTCCCTTGAGTACGGTTAAGTCCCGCCTTTATCTTGGGCTTTCTAACTTGGCGGGGATCATTGCAAGTTTAAATGGGGGAGATAAAAAATCCCTTTTGCTATAGGGGGTTGGGGGTATGATGAAGGATAAAGAGCATAAAGATTTCCAAAACGAGCTGATCGAATTCCTCTACGGTGAGCTCTCGCCCGAGAAGGAGAAGGAGTTAAAAGCTCATCTTGAGGAGTGTGCTTCCTGTCGCGATACCCTTTCTCGCCTTTCCTCAGTTAGGGAGCTTCTTGGAAAGTGGGAGGATGTTGAGCCACCATATCGCCTTATCTTCCTCGCGTCCTCGAAGGAATCCTTTTTCTCCTCGGTTCGTTCCTTCTTTTCTCGGCTTTCCCCGGTAGTTAAAGGGGTGAGCGTTTCCTTTATTTTTCTTTTCGCTTTTCTCGTTGTCGCTTCACTCGTCAATCTCGAGGTGAGTTATGAGAAGGGTAAGTTTCACCTTTCGACCGCGCTCTTTCCCAAAGCCAAGATAAAAACGCTCACTCCTGCCGATCGTGAAGAGATCTATCAGGCGATAAGGGCGGCACAGGAGGAGACCTTGGCTACGGTGAATAACCTTCTTCTCAAGCAGGATCAAGCGCAGAGGGAGGATCTTGCTCAAGCGTTCGATGAGCTACTTGATCAGATCGATGAAAGAAGGAGAGCTGATCTCGCCTACTTTGGGGAAGGGCTGAGCTATCTCGATCAGCGCTCCTTGTTGAATTACCAGCGGACGAAAGAGCTTATGAAGTATGTTCTGAAAACCTCGGGTAAACCTCCCCGCTGATCACTTCCTTCCCTTTCGGGCGAGCTCGAGGAAGTTGAAGGCGACCGCTATTCTCCTTTTGTCTTCGCTCATTCCAAGCTCTTTCGGGGAGGAGACCCATTTATAGGTGAAATCCACCCGGTTTATCCCATAGTGGAATATCCCTTTTCCTAGATTAAAGGCATAGTTATTAAACCCTTCAGCTAAGGTGATAGGGGGTAATTTCTTCCCGTTCACGCTGATAAAGAGCATTTGCTTCGGCATTTTAGGATGGACGAAGGGAGCAGCGTTCACCACCATTTGTAGAGGTTCTCCCTTATCAAGGTAGAAGAATAAGGTTGATTTTTCTCCGCAAGACCAGCGGAAGGGGATCTTTCCGTCCCAGCGTTCTGGGTATGACCAGCCATCGCCGAGGAATATTCGGTCGTTCTTTCCGAAGTCTATCCGTGCTCTTCCAAAGCGTTTTCCCGGCTGTAGGAGCCAGTTTCCGAAGAGGAGATCACACCTTGCTGGTGAGAGCCCCGTCTTCAGAGAGAAATAGAGGGTTAGCGGGAAGGAGAAGGGGTAACCGATGAACCGATAGAGGAGACCGATCTTTCTTCCCGCGAGGAAGGAGAAGGAGACGGAGCTTTCCCGTGGGATCACGAAGGTGGCGAAGAGGGTGGCAAGGAGTATGTTCGAGAGCATAAAAAGAGCGATGATGGTAAAGGCAATCTCGGTAGACCTCTTCCTGATAAACCTGATTAGAGCTTCGATAAAGGAAGCGAGGCCAATGGCGAAGAAGAGGGATGAACAGATAAATCGCCTGTCGCCGAAGGAGCCACCAGCCCACCAATTGGTGGCAGCGGAGTTCACCCAAAGCATTCCAAGGAAGGGAATGGCGAGGAGAAGGGTTAATTTTCTATCTCGGGGGTAAAAGAGGAAGATGCCAATCAAGGCGAGATATATAAGTGGTGTCCAGGAGAGGAGCCCATGCCGGGAGGAAAAGAGTACCTCGAGCACCCGGGGGGACCCCCAACGGAGGAAGCTCCCGCCATAGGGGTTGCCGATATAAGGGACGCCGTAAATTATCTTCCACACGATCATCTGGGGGGAGACCCCAAGGAGGAAACCACCCAAAAAAATGAGATTTCCCCAAAAGAGCTTCTTGGTAGCGACAAACTCCCTTCTTTTGAGGTACTCAAGATAATAAAGAAGGGAATCGATAGCCGGGACGATCATAAAGAGTCCGGTCTGGTAGCGGACCATCGTCATCAGACCACCAGCGATCCCCATAAGTAGCCAATTTTTGAAGCTCCGCCTCCCCCGTCCCCGATACCAGAGGTAGAGGAAGAGGGTTACCGCAAACAGGGAGCAGGCGTGGGGCATATGTGGCTGTCCTACCAGGTACCAGAATATCTGGGTGCCCAGGGTGAGGGCGAAGGCGGTGATGATAGCGGTCTTTTTCTCGAAGAAATCCTTCAGCACTTCGTAGATGAGAAGGATGCCGAAAAAGCCGTAGGTGAGGCTTCCTAAATGTACCCCCATGGCATAGGGATAGCTAAAACCGTCCAGAGGCACTACCGCCCCAAGAAGGGCGAGGAATTTAGCCACCCCCATTCCGAGGAGGAAGAAGGGGATCCAGAGGAAGGCGGGTCCAAAGGCATAGATGTTTCTCAGGTGTCCCGTTGGGGAGCGCCATTTGAGATAGGGTCTGTCAGCTATTCCGAATATCTGGTATTCGTTGTCGAAGTGAAGATCGTGATCAATGAACATTGAGCGAACATAAGAGTAGTAGTACATACCGTCGGCACCAATGTGCCCCCCAGTGGTAGTAGCGGTGATGGCGATGAGTACAGAGAAAAGGAGTATGAGGAGAAATATATTCCTATCCCGGATCCTAAAGAAGGAATGCTCCCCCCTTTTCCCGAAGAAGGCGCCCTTGGGGTTTAAGAAGATGATGAGGAGGAAGGCCGAGAGGACTAAGACAGTGAGGAAATAACATCGATAAAGGAAGGATAGCGATGGCACCTTTTCCAGGTAGGGACCGCCGAGGGTAGAAAATAGAAATAAACCGCCGATGATTAACAAACTGATCTTTATTACCAGAGAGAATCTCTTCATTTTCCCCTCCCCAAGATGTAGCTTTCTCCTTAATGTTAGCCGAGTGAGGGCAGAGGTTCAACCAGCTTATCTTATTCCAATGGCGTCGAAGCAGACGGAAAGCTTCCGCGGGTCATCCCCCAACCCATTCTCCTTGGGTGAAGAGGAATAGGCATAATAGAAGGTAATGCTGTTAAACCCAGGACGGAGAAGCCCCGGCGTTAGAGGGAGGGTATAGTCCCTAAATCCCGGCTTAGAAACGAGGGTGATGTTTCCACTATATTTCCCATTTACGATAACGGTTATCTTCTGTCTTCTCCCCTTCTTAGGGAGGAAGGGATAGCACCTGAGGTGTAAGGTCCCCTTCTCCTTCGGCGAGTAAAGGAGGATGTGCGATTCCTCTCCCACCCCCCAGCGGAAGTTTACCCCAGCACCTCTTTCCTTGGCGGAGAAACCGGAGACGATAAAAAAGCCATCTTCTCCTCCGATGTCAACAGTTGTTGGTATTTTGTTCTCGGGGAGGCTGAGGATATCCTTCCGTAAGAGGAATGTTTGGATCTCATCGGCGATCAATCGGTGTATCTTCGCTTTTGGGTGGAAGTAATCGAGGAAGGGGTTTTCCCCGGTTCTCTTATGCCATGCTTTGAGTACCGGATAGAGATCGAGTACCTCTATATCAAATTCCTTGGCGAACCCTTCAATTATTTGCTGAGGTTTAATCGATAAATCGTCGTAATATATCTGGGCGAGACTGGGGATGAGGACGAAGACCAATTTAATTCCCCTATCCGCAGCCATCTTAGCCATCCCCTGCATTTCCTTTTTTGCTTCGCGGTATATGGGGTCGTTTGCATCGAGGGGGGCATAGAGCTTCTTTTCTGGAATAAAGGTTGCCTCTTTATTCCTTTCTCCTCTTCTTTCTGGTTTTCCTTTCCTAACTCGGGAGAGAAGAAATTGGAGGAATCTGCTCTTCCTCACTACAAATGGAGGGGGCTTCAGGTTTACCCCCTCTGAGTGGAGAGGATATACCCTCTGCGAAGCGATGAAACCGTCACCGAAGTAATAGGAACGGGCACCGTCGAAGTCGTTGTCCATACAGATGGCAATTATGGCTACCTTCGGTTTTAGTATGGGATAAAGGAGTTTAAGGAGCTCATAGTATTGGGTGAGGTTGTACCCGTTTATCCCGGCATTTATTACCTCGATGGGTAGTTCAAATGGGTTGTCGGAGAGCTTCTCCTCAAGCACCTTGGGGAAAGTATCCGAAATACTTACCCCCCAACCAAAGGTTATGGAGTCGCCTATAGTGATTATCCTTAAGCCAGAAAATTCTTTTTTTATCTCATATTCTCTATCCCGCAAGCCGAGCGAATTTATGTAAACCCGAATACCGTTTCCCATAAGGTAGCGGGAATTCGGCTTTAAGGTATATCCCAGCCGCTTATTTTTGCTCTTTAGATAGATGAACCGGTCGATCTTTTTCCGAAGTTTTGGATGCCAGAAGAGCCTCGTCCCTATTTCTGCTAAACCGAAGAAGAAAAGGATGGAGAAAAGGGTAAGGAGGCTTCCTATGATGAGTTCCTTGCGTTTCCCTTCCGCCATTTCAAGATCGCAGCAGACTAAAATAGGGTGTAGATGAGTGGAGCAAGCGCCGAGCTCTCGGTAAAGATGATAAGAGCAGCGACGAGTAGCAACAGGATAATAATAGGAAGAAGCCAGAAGCGTTTCCGTTGCTTGAGGAAAGCCCAGAGCTCGGAAAGGGAGTATATCTTTCTTTTTATTCCCTTTATGATGCCCATAGTTCTCTCTCAGTCAAGGGGGATCTCCTTCCGCCATTCCTCATAGGGAAGCGGAGGTACATCCCTTTTATCGATAATGAAATTCTCCATTACCAAATAGTCAAGCCCCGTTCTCCTGAGGCAGGAGTAAGCGTCGGAGGGGGTGCAAACTATCGGTTCTCCCCGAACATTGAGCGATGTATTAAGGATCACAGGGCATCCGGTCAGTCTCTTGAAGGCGGATATTAGTTTGAAGTAGCGAGGGTTATCCTCATAGCGTACTGTATGAAGTCTTGACGAGCCGTCGATGTGGGTTATTGCTGGAACCTCGGTGGGCTTTTTCACCTGGGCAGTAAGCAGCATAAACGGGCTTTCGCCCTCGATATCGAAGTAGTCAGAAGCATCATCTATAAGTACTGAAGGGGCAAAGGGACGGAACCATTCCCGGAATTTCACCCTTTTGTTGAGTTTTTCCTTCATATCGGGATCACGGGGATCGGCTAAGATGCTTCTATTTCCCAGCGCCCGAGGACCAAACTCCATTCTTCCCTGAAACCAGGCGACGAGCTTACCATCGGCGAGTAGCTTAGCCGTTTCTTCGATAAGCTCATCATCAGCAAGTTCGCGGTAGGGTACCTTTTCCCTATCGAGAAAGTCCCTTATCTCCGCTCGGCTGAAGGCGGGTCCATAATAGGGGTGATGCCATGGCTTACCCCTTCCCTTTTTTAGGATTGAGCTGTAGACAAAAAGTGCTGCCCCCACTGCCCCGCCAGCGTCACCCGCCGCCGGCTGGATGAACAGCGATGAAAAGGGTGATTGACGGAGAATCCTCCCATTTGCCACGCAGTTCAACGCCACCCCACCCGCCATACAGAGGTTGGGCAAACCCGTTTCCCGATGGAGGTGATCCACCATTTTTAGAAGGATGTCCTCGGTTACCTTCTGGATACTCGCGGCGATGTCCATATGTCGCTCCTCTAAGGGAGATTCCGGCTCCCTTGGTGGTGAGCCGAATAGCTCTTCAAACTGCTTCGATATCATCCTCAAGCCATAGTCGTAGGCGAAATAGTGCATATCGAGTTTGAAGCTTCCGTCATCCCTAAGTTCGATCAGTTCCATTATCTTATCGTAGTAGCGTGGCTTACCATAAGGAGCGAGCCCCATTACTTTGTATTCAGCGGAGTTCACCTTGAAGCCAAGGTAATAAGTGAAGGCGGAATAAAGAAGACCGAGAGAATGGGGGAAGCGGATCTCCTTTAATATTTCGATCTCCTCACCCCTCCCCACACCGTAGGTTGCAGTCGCCCATTCCCCCACCCCATCTACGGTAAGTATTGCCGCCTCGGAAAAGGGAGAGGCGAAGAAGGAGCTCGCTGCATGGGATAGGTGATGCTCGGTGAACAGTATCTCCCCCTCGTAATCCAGTTTCTTCCTTATCACATCCCGTACCCAAAGCTTTTCCTTGAGCCAGGGGGGGATGGCTTTTATGAAGGAAGGGAGGGAGCGGGGGAAATTGGCTAAGTGGGAGAAGAGTATTCGCTCGAATTTGATGAGCGGTTTGTCGTAAAAGACGATATAGGAGAGATCTTCCGGAGTGATTCCTCCTTCCCTGAGGCAGTAATTTATGGCGTTTGTCGGGAAGTCGGGATCATGCTTCTTTCTGGTGAACCGCTCCTCCTGGACAGCAGCAATTATCTCCCCGTCTTTAAGAAGAGAAGCAGCAGCGTCGTGGTAGAAGCAGGATATACCAAGGATATACATCTTACCTCCTAAAACTGGTGCTTGATCGCCTCCAAATCGAACCGGGTTACTTCTCGCTTACGCCAGAAGCTTGATTCATCAGTTAATTTTTTATCGAGCAGATCCTTCCGCGCCATTTTGATAAGCAGGGAGAAAAGTGCTATCACCGTGAAATAGATAACCGCGAGGATAAATATGGTCTGGTAGTAAGCGACCTTCCTTCCGAAACTTCGTAGCTTTCTTTTGATCTTCTGCCACATTTTAAGGACCTTTCATTCCCTTAAAGCTCTTCCTTAATAACATAGGGTTAAAAGTCTGTCAATAGGAGGTGGTTAAGGTAGAGGGATTGATGATATAATCTTATCTTACATGGAGGGGAGAATGGGGAAAGGGAGCCCGTTTCGCCTATTGGTGGTTTATCTTATCTTTTTTCTCCTTTTGATGTTTACCTCGAGCTGTAGGGAGAAGCCCTTAAGGCTCAAGCGGGACCTCATCCTTGATTTTCTTGGGGCGGAAAGGATCATCGAAGGTGTTTCCCTATACGATGGGGCAAGGCTCTCCGGGAGGATCGCTCTCCCGATCTTTCAGGGTGAGACCGTTTTCGGTGTTAAGGGTTCCTCCTTCGGGCAGACGGTTCTCCTTACTTCTTTTGAGAAAGGGGGGTCCTGGCTTCACCTTCGCATCCGATTGGAGGGGGAAGAGCCGGCTGAGGGGGAGATAAAGATAAACGACTTCCAGCTGATACGGTTGGGGCTAAATCCGGGGACATCCTGGTACCATCTACCGCTTCCTGAAGGGGTAGCTGAGCGAGGCGAGCTAAGATTGGAATTGAGCAATCCCTATCACCCTTCTTTCATAGAGATGGCTTATCTTACCAAGGGTGATGAGGTGATCCCAGAAAATGAGCTTTCTGAGCTTTTTGAGATAAAAAAGGCTCTTATCGGCGAGCGGAGAAGGGAGGGATTTGTTCTCCGCCCAGGAAGGGGAGTTGGCTTCTTCTTGAAGCCGGATGAAGGGGATGTTCTCCGCTTTTACCTTCGGGGAGATAGCGCCAGATTGAGTGTAATCGTCCATACCGAAAATAGGGATAAGGTGTTAAAAACAGTTTCTGCTCGAAGAGGTAAGGTGAAGCGGATCGAGATACCCCTATCTTCGCTCAGGGGAGAAGTTATTGAGCTCATCTTCAAGGCAGAGGGGAGTAAGGGTAAGGGCAGTATCGAGGTTATCTCCCCTCGCATTATGGCTCCTAAAAAACGGGGAGAGAGGGGAGTTGATCTAACGGAGCTTAGAAAGGCAGCGAATCCACCCCCCAATTTGATCATCATCCTTCTCGATGCAGCGAGGGCGGATCATTTCTCCTGTTATGGTTATCATCGGAAAACGACCCCGACTATAGACAGGTTGGCGAGTGAGGGGGTGATCTTTGAACATGCCTTCTCCCAGGGGGCGTATACCATCATTTCCCTCCCTACCATTATGGCTTCACTCTATCCCACGACACACAAGATAAGAGGGCAAAATGATCGCCTGCCCGAGGAGATGGTTACCCTTGCCGAAGTTTTATCTAAAAATGGATTTATCACTGGTTGCTTCTCTGATAGCCCGGTAATCTCTTTGGCACATGGCTATGGGCAGGGCTTCGATCACTTCGTAGAACTCTTCCGACTGCGAGGCAATCCCATCGATCCTACTGCTACCCCCTGGTTTGTTGGCAAGGTGATCAACTGGGTGAGGAGCCTTCCTTCTGGTAAGCCCTTCTTTGCCTTCCTCCACATAATGAAGCCCCATGAACCCTATATCTCTCCTCCCTTCTTTATGGGAATGTTTGACAAAAATTGCTGGAGAAAACCTCAAGGAGATGTAATCACCCTCAGCAAGATAGATAAGGAGGAACTTCCAATAACTAAGGAGGATCTCGACCATATCGTTGCCCTTTATGATGGCGGTTTAGCCTATGCGGATCATCAGGTGGGGAGGCTTATCTCCAATCTGAAGCGGGCGAAGCTTTACGAGAATACCATTTTTATCATTATTGCCGATCATGGGGAAGCCTTCCGTGAGCATGGACGAATGCTTCATACCACCACCGTTTACGACGAGATGATCCATATTCCATTGATAATCAGGTTCCCGAGGAGGTTTCCGGTGAAAAGGAGAAGGGTGGAGTCGTTAGCCCAACTCATCGATCTCGCCCCCACCATCTGCGAGCTTTATGGGATAGATCCGAGGAAACTCCCCTTTGAAGGAAAGAGCCTTCTTCCCGCGATCTTTGGGAAGGAGGAGGAAGGAGATCCTTATATTTACTCTATGGCTATGTTGGGCAGATTGACGGTCCGGGGAGGGCGCTACAAATACATCTATGATGGGAAAAAGGGGATGCATCTCCTCTTCGATCTTAAAGGTGATCCTGGTGAAAGGAGAAACATTATCTTTGGACATCCTCTTTTAAGGAAGTATCTTTATAGCTTGCTCCTCAGCTGGTATGAAGAGACCTCGGCAAAGAAAACAGGGGAGATAAAGAAGATAAAGCTGGACAAGGAGACGGAAGAAAGGCTCCGGGCACTTGGTTATATAGAGTAGGAAAGAACAATGAAACGATATTGGGAGCGAAGAATTGTCTATTTCCTTCCCCCGTTCCTCTTTTTTCTCCTCTTCAATCTGGTAATCCTTACCCCTGGTTTTCGTTATGAGAGGACACCTGAGTTTTCCTTCGTCCTTCTTCTCATAAGCTTCACTCTTCTTCTTTTTCTTTCATCATTGCTTTCGAGAAGGTATCCAGATGTTGGAACCCTTCCTCGGATCTATCGAACGATAGATATTCCCATCTTCATAATCGTCTCCATTTTTCTTTTGCTTTTGTTTCTTCTCACTGCTTATGGGGGAAGGCTTGGTAGTGATGGTAGTTTCTACTTCTCCTATCTTCGCTCCCTTGTCTTTGACCGAGACCTGAATTTCGCAAACGAGTATGCAAGGCTCAAGGTGCGCGCTCTCCCTTATATCAAGCCAACCATTACCGGGCATCTGCCGAATGTGTTCGCCATTGGAGTTTCCTTTCTTTGGTTCCCTTTCTATCTTTCTGCCCATATAGCGACCTATTTTGCCCATATTTTTGGTGGTAGTCTTCCCCTGGATGGTTTTTCCTATCCTTACACCACCGCCTGCTCTTTTGGCAGCCTCGTTTATGGGACATTTGGGGTTATTCTTCTTTACCTTAGCCTACGGCGGTTTTTCAGTAAATGGATAGCCTTCCTCTCTGCTATTGGGATCTGGTTGGGTAGTTTTCTCCCCTGGTATCAGGTTTTCGAACCTTTTATGTCTCATGCCCCTTCCTTCTTCGTGAGCTCTCTCTTTCTCTATTTCTTCCTCCGCTTCCGAGGAAAGATGGATTTTAGGCGTTATCTCGTTCTTGGGGCTTTGGGAGGGCTCCTTATGCTCGTTCGCTGGCAGAATGCCCTCTTTCTCTTATTTCCTGCCTTTTGCTGGCTTGGCGATTTCATTAAAAGCTTGAAGGAAGGGAAAAGTGAAGAGGCGAAGCGAATGTTTCTCTTCGGGATGCTTTTTGCCCTTTCCGCTTTTGTCGTTTTTCTCCCTCAGGTTATCGCCTGGAAGGTGATCTATGGGAGGTTCTTCACCATCCCTCAAGGAGGAAGGCTCTCCTTCGGCAAGCCCGCTTTCTTCGAGGTGCTTTTTTCCTCTCGCCATGGACTTTTCCCCTGGAGCCCGGTGGTATATATTGGCTTTATCGGCTCTTTCCTTTTCCTTCGCCGGGAGCGTAGGTTCGTTCTTACCTTTTTCCTTGTCTTTCTCCTTATGACATATGTCAATGCCTCAATATACGACTGGTGGGCTGGTTGGGCGTTTGGAGCGCGTCGATTTGGCTCCCTTCTTCCCTATTTTGCTGTCGGTCTTTCCGCTTTTCTTGAGTTCTTGAAGAAACATCCCTTCCTGCTCGTTTATGGATTTGTTTCCCTTTTCATCCTGGCGAATATTGTATTTATGGCTGAGTATTACTACCATCTGGTTCCACCTGGTGATGTGGTTTCGATGGGGGAGGCGGCAGCGTCTGGGGTGAAACTTCTCTACTCCAAGATAGGGAACCCGTTTTCCTATCCTGCCAATCTCCTCTTTGCCCTCCGCTTCCGGGTTTCGCCCGAGCGGTATGATCTTTTAGTGGGGAGGCGCTTCAATAACCCGGGGATAGATGTAGGAGGTAACGACGCTTTCTTCCTCGGTCGTGGTTGGTATGGGAAGGAGCAGGACCCGGATGGAACTACCTTCCGTTGGATAAAGGGAAGGGAGGGAACTTTTCTCTTCCCCCTCTTTCGTCCCCGCGATTACATCATCGAGCTCAGGATGCGCTCCTTCTCCTTCCCCGGAGCACCGCCCCAGGTGGCTAAGTTTCTGGTGAATGGGGAATTCACCTCGTCACTCAGGCTTTCTCCAGCATATACCACTTACAAGATAGCTGTACCCAAACGCTATTTCAGAGAGGGGGTGAACGAGGTAAAGATCGTCTTAAGCTACGCCATTCCTCCGGCGAAGGTGTTGAAGGGAAACAAAGATGGCAGAATGCTTGGCGGGGCGGTTGATTATCTCGTATTTAGGCACCCTGAAAGGAGGTTTCAATAGGGAATGATGGAGGAGATGTCGATCTCCCCTCTTTTCCCTTTAACAATTATTTCGTTTCTTCCTTCCCGGATTAGCCTCTTAGGAAGGGCGAAGAAAAGGGTTCCCCCCCTTTTTGCGGTTTTCCCCCTTCCAATTTCTACCCCGTTCAGGATTAGGCGAAATTCTCCTTCCCCTCGGGTTGTAAGGGCGATCTTTCTCCCGCGGAGCATAAAACCAGGAAAGAAACGGCGGATCTTTTCTCCTCTTCCTCCATTCATCAGACGGAGGATGAGGGTACCGCCTATTTCGGCTTCTTTTTTGAGGTCTTTTTGGAACTGGGTAAGTCTCGAGAGGAATTTCTCCCTCGAGGGCACCTTCCCCTTCCCCTCGTTCCCCAATCGGTCGAGATGAACGATAATGTATCGGATAGGATAATTCTCCTTCAGATATTCGATCGAAGAGTTCGAGGGGAAATCAGCCATCTGCTGATAGAGAAGGAGATAGGAGCGGGGGAGGTATCCGCTACAGCCGTTCACCAGTCTTTTGAAGTGAGCCCGGGAAGCGAGTTGGTAGTGCAGATTCCCTCCCGGGATGTGGTAGAGGGGAAGCTCGAGGATGGCGAAGTCCCCTGGTCTTTCCGCCAAGAAGCGATAGACAGGGTCTATCTTCATATCGGGTCTGTCTATCTTTAGGGGGATGCTTATGTTTTCAAGAATTATGATCATAGGAAGAAGCACCATCAGAGGAAGCCTCTTATTCCATCCTTTAACTTGCTCTAAGAGGAAGGATCCGCCGAAGCCGGCGAAAAGGGAGAGCCCGAATATAACGAACATCCCGAACCGCCCAGGCGCCCTGAGCCCGGAAAAACCGGGGACGAATCTGTAAAGGAGGAGGTAGGGGAGCTTGATATTGCTTCCCCTAAGAACAGGACCGAGGGAAAGGACAAAAGCAACAGAAGTGAGGATAAAAAGAGGAAATAAAGCCTCTTTTCTGATGATGTCCTTTTTCTTTCTTCCAAAAAGAAGAAAGTAAAAGGCGAGGAAATAGATAGCAAAGCCAGGGAATAAACTCTCCTTAACCCGGAAGCCACCGAGTATGTTTCGATATAGGTTCGATTGGGAGGCGAGGTAATCGGAGAAAGAGGTGGAGAAAGCTATGTTCTCCCTAACGCTTCTTTTTAACCAGAGGGTGGAGTTTGCCTTGTAGTAGGGGTAGAAGGCGAAGAGGAGTACCGGAGTAAAGATGATAATGGCGATGAGGATGTCCTTCACGAGCTTGAGCAGAGGAGGTCTTTTTATGAGAAGTAGGGAGAGAAAATAGATGATGAGGAGAACCCCTCCATAAGCGGCATAATAACCCGATGAAAGGGCGAGCAGGGTAGCAAAACCGAATGAGAGGATGAGGAGGTGCCTCCTTTCTTCAGCGAAATACCGATGAAGAAAAAGGAAAGCGAAGGGAAGCCAGCTGGTAAAGAGGAGCTGAAGATGGGAAAGGTGGGTATACCGAAAGGCGAAAAAGCCGAATCCTATACCGGCGAGTATTCCGGCTATTCTCCTTCCGCTTATATATCGAGCAAGAAGATAGGTGCCATAGGCAGAGAGAAAGAAGGATGAGAAAAGGACGAAATTGTAGGCAGCAACTGGGTTGCCTGTGGCTCGGAAGAAAGGGATGAAGAGGAGCGCTTCGGCGAGGAGCGCTTCGGAGTAGGTCAGGGTGAGGGGTTCGGGGAAGAAGATATTGGCATAAAAGAGGTTCATCGGATCGGAAAGAAGCTTGTGGTCATCCCAGAGGAGTATCCAGAGGTTTATTAACGGATCGGCGCCGAGATGGGGAATGGCTTTACCGAAGTTTTCGGTGAGAGGGTAGGTGAAGAGGATAGTAAGCAAGAGAAAGAAAATGACGATCACTACCTCAGAGAAGATATCTCGTTTCCTCATTAGATTTCCTATCGTCTCTTCTTAGCGAATCGAAGAAGATCGACCGCTACTGCCTCCTGATGATAATTTTCTTTTTGGTTACCTCTTAGGTTGTAGTGATAGCGGAAGAGTAGCTCATTCAATCCTCGTTTGGTGAGCGATTTCTCCACGATAAAAAGATAATTGTTCCATCCCGGCCTTAGGAGAATATCCTTCACCCTTTTCCCATTTACCATTGTCTCTACTACTACGGTTGTTGTATTTGTGAGGTTGATCGGTTTCATCCTTATCCCAACGATCAATTTAGCACGCTCATATAGAGGGAAACGGAGGATCGAGGTTTTCCCCTCCGAGTAGCGGAAGCTCACATCATCGAGTTTTTTCTTTTTGCTCCAACCGTTTCCGATCAGTTCCCAGCGGATATCATCTGGTTCTGCCCCGATGTCGATTACCCCATTGAGGTTTCGGGGACCGGAAAAGAGCCACACCCCCTTATAATTTTCATAGATCCGAAACGCCAGTGCGTCGCTCAGTTTGGCGGTGAGTTGATAACATAGGCGGTAGATGTATTCTCCTTCGATCATAAGTACCCTGTTTAAGGGAACGGCTTCGCTTCTATCGCCGAGTAGGTTCTGATTGAAGGCAGTAGCGAAGTTGATGTTCCAGATGATGAGAGAGAGGATGAGCAGAGTGGCAAGGAGTTTTGGCCGGCGGAAGAGCTCCTCAATTACCGCAGAGAGTCCAAAGGCAAAGATGAAGCTACCGCCGAGCATCCTTCGGTTTCCGAAGGAGTGGTCTGCCCACCATCTCTTGAATACCCCATTCATATAGAGCATAAGGGCGAAAGCGACGAAAAGATAGAGGGCGAGTTTCCTATTCTTTCTCAAAAGGAAGATGATTCCGATCGCCCCGAGGAAGAAGAGGGGAGTCCAGGTAAAAACACCGTGTCGGGCGGAGAAAAGCATATCGATGATATGCGGATGTCGCCAGTTGATTAAATTGGTTGTATGCCAGCCGGAGAGGAAGTGAGAACCGAAGATCATCCGCCACAATATCATCTGGATTAGGAGGGGAAGGGCGAAGCCGGAAAGGAGGAAAGCCATATCCCTCCATTTTTCTTTTAAGGGTGTCCTGTTAGAATGTTTTAAGGAGAAAAGAAAATCCAGAAAGGGAATGGCAAAGAAAACCACATTCTGGGGGCGAACGGCGGCGGAAAGACCAGCAAAAAGCCCGATCAATCCTGCCCTCCATTTCCCTTCTTTCTCTCTATTTTTGAACCAGAGAAATATAAAGAGGGTCACCGCAAACATCGAGATCCCATGAGCGAGGAAGGGGTTGGCTACCATATAGTAAAAAAGCGGTGTGCCAAGCCAGATGGCAAGTGCTGAGAGGAGTGAGACACCAGGGGAAAATCTCTTTTTTAAGAGATGGTAGATAAGGATGATACCCGCCAGGATGTAGAGGGCGGAGCCCAGGGTTATCGCTCGCTGGTAAACCGAGGAGAAGCCATCCAAGGGAAAGTTTCCCCCAAGTATATTCCCCAAGAAACTCACTATATGAGCGAGGAGGAAGAAGGGAAGCCAGAAGAGGGAACAGCCGAAAAAAACCGGATTTGCCGGGAGCCCTGCCGAGGTGATCTTTCCCATATAGCCAAAGCCAGCGAAATCGTTTGCGAAATTTAGATCAAAATCAATAAGGAACGAACGGAGATAGGCGTAGTAGAGAACGCCATCTCCCTTTATTTTTGGGTATATCTGGGGGAGGTAAAGGAGGAAGATGGCAATAAGGATGAGATGAGGGGTCTCTATCTTATCAAAGAAGGTGGAGGGAGCAATTCCTTTCCGCTTTTTCCCCCTATTCACCATTACCCGGAAGAAGAGGAGAAGAAGAAAAAAGAGGGAGAACCAAAAACGATATTGGGGAAGATCAAGAATATGTAATAAGAGCAAACCGGAACCTAAAAGGCACAGCAAGATATTCAGCAGCTTATTGCCCATTTTTTAATGAATGTATCCCAGCGCTTTTAGTTGCTCTAATGTCTCTTTGTCCAGCTTCTCTACCTTAATTCGATGGAATTTCTTTGCTTCTCCCTTCAGTCTTTTAAGTATTTCGGTAAGCTTCTTGTTCAACTCGTTGTAGGCGGGGGGTTTTCTCCCGTAAAATAGATTTTTCTTTTCTTTTGGATCATCCTTCAGATTGTAGAATTCCCCTTTCTCCCGTCGGTAGGGGTAGTGGATCAATTTCCATTTGTCGTTTTGGAGGGAGCGGAGGTTTTTGCCATAACGGTCGAGCTCGGCGAAGGAGTAAGATATCCCCGGATTTCCCCCTTTCTTGATAAGTGAGAGTAAACTTTTGCCCTCGATCTTCTTCGGGAGAGGGATGTCGAGGATATTAAGGATAGTGGGAAGGACATCCACAGCTCTTACCAGGTCTTTGATCCTTTTCCCTTTGGGGAGAGCATTGGGACAGTGAAAAATGAGGGGGATATGGAGCACCTCGTTGTATAAGGTGTGTCCATGGCGAGTTCCTCCGTGTTCCAGGAACTCCTCCCCATGGTCGGCAATGATGATGATGAGGGTATTATCGGCGATACCGAGCTCCTTCAGTTTCCTCATCAGCTCTCCTACCGATTTATCGTTATAGGTAACCTCCCCATCGTAGAGGGCAATGAGGTGTTTTCTATCCCGCTCGGTGATCTCTATATCTCCCCTCCCTATCTCAATAAGGGTTTTAGAGTCTCCCCATATCTTCCCTTTATAATCGGGGTCGTACATCCTGTCGTACGGTGGAGGGGGAATGTAGGGGTCATGGGGATCCACGGTATGGACATAAAGGAAGAAGGGCTTATCCTTAAACTTCTCAAGCCAGGGGAAGATCATCTCGTTC
>Ga0190360_1000190_pt1 | contig 34509 bp, 30 predicted proteins | sample 48721834_MG_FD_161271 | JGI IMG/M metagenome (GOLD analysis project Ga0190360, IMG submission 161271) | Hydrothermal vent microbial mat bacterial communities from Southern Trench, Guaymas Basin, Mexico - 4872-18-3-4_MG | ecosystem: Environmental > Aquatic > Marine > Hydrothermal vents >...
AAAGCTGGTTCCCCAAGATATTCCAAACAAAGAATGGGAAATGTGGGGCACGGATTACAGGTTCTTAAAAAACAAAATAGAAGAGAATGCACTTCCCATTCTTACATATAAGAAATTTGAGACAGGTCAGGAAGATGTGGAGGAAAAAAAGGTAGATCCAATAGCAGAGCTTGTAGAGGCATTAGGCAGAATGGGTCCTGGAGAGCATTTTTGGATACAGATTGCAGCAACACCTGTAAGTGAGCAAGAAGATAGTGTGAAAACTGTTGGTTTTAACTGGATAGAAGAAGGCAAGAAATTAAGAGATAAATTGGCTAAAAGACCTGTGGAAGAGAAAAAGCCATACAGACCAATTATATTAGATGCTATTGATTTTCTAATTACAGGCAAGGTTCCAGAAGAACCAGAGAAACCTGAAAAAGAAAAATTTTTCCTTCCTCCTGAAATGAAGCTTACTCCAGGAGAAAGAGAAATAGTGGCTGCCATTGAAGAAAAGATTTCAAAGCCGGGTTTTTACACAAATATTCGTTTTATTTATTTAGGAAAAAGAAAGAATTTTGTGAAAGGAAAATTAAGGCTTGGTTTTACATTTTTTGGAAGTTTTTATACTCACAATCTTAATGCTCTTATTCCATACGGTGATACAATAACCAAAATTCACAGATCATGGTTTTTACCAATTAATCTTTTCCGCGCCAGGAGATTATATTTAAGAAAAAGGAAGCTTTTTAGAAATTATGTAAGCAGGGTGCATTCTTATTTCCCCAGACCTCCAAAAAATGTTAAATTTATTCTAAATACTGAAGAATTGGCATCTATTTTTCATTTCCCATCTTGGAGAATAGCTCCTGTACCTGGTGTTTCTTGGATTGAAGCCAAGAAAAAACCACCCCCAGAGCTACCTGAGCAATAAACTATGAAAGATAAAGATATAGTATATTTTGCTGAAACCACTTTTAGAAGAGAGAGGAAAAAAGTGGGTATTAAAACCGATGACAGGCGTCGGCATATTTATGTTGTGGGAAAAACAGGAATGGGAAAGACAGCAATGATAGAGAATATGGCAATACAAGATATAAGAGCAGGAAGGGGATTGGGCATAGTTGATCCTCACGGAGAACTTGCCGAAGATTTATTGGATTTTGTTCCATCTAACAGAATCAATGATGTAGTTTATTTTAATCCTGCAGACACAGAGTATCCTATTGCGTTTAATGTAATGGAAAAAGTGGCTCCGGAAAATAGACATTTGGTAGCTTCTGGTTTAATGGAGGTATTTAAGAAAATCTGGCCTGATGTGTGGTCGGCCAGAATGGAATATATTTTGGGAAATTGTATTTTAGCTTTATTGGAGTATCCGAATACTACCCTTTTGGGGATAAACAGAATGTTGGCAGATGCAGCTTATCGTGAGAAAATAGTACAAAAGGTAAGAGACCCGATGGTAAAGTCCTTTTGGGTGAACGAATTTGCTCGTTATACTCAAAGATATGAAGTAGAGGCTACGGCTGCAATTCAAAATAAGATAGGCCAGTTGATTTCCAATCCTTTGATTAGGAATATTATTGGACAAGTGAAGACTAAGATTGACATGAGAAAATTGATGGATGAGGGCAAGATTTTAATTGCTAATTTATCAAAAGGAAAGATAGGAGAGGATAACTCAAAATTATTAGGTGCTCTTTTGATAACAAAATTACAGTTGGCTGCGATGTCGAGGGTGGATATTCCAGAGGAAGAAAGAAGAGATTTCTTTTTATATGTTGATGAGTTCCAGAATTTTGCCACAGAAGCATTTGCTAATATTTTATCTGAGGCAAGAAAATACAGATTGTCTTTAACATTAGCTAATCAGTATATTGCTCAGCTTGAAGAAGTAACGCCCACTGGAAAAAGTACAAAAGTTCGTGATTCTGTCTTTGGTAATGTGGGCACCTTGATAGTTTTTCGAGTAGGAGCTGAAGATGCAGAGTATTTAGAGAAAGAATTTGTTCCAGAGCTAATAGCTGAAGATTTAGTGAATTTGGGGAAGTATCATATTTATCTTAAGTTAATGGTAGATGGGATTGCAGGGAGACCTTTTTCTGCAAAGACTTTACCTCCTTTTGAGAAACCTGCAAAATCAAATAGAGAGAAGATAATAAGATGTTCTAGAGAAAAGTGTGGTTTTCCAAGAGAAATTGTGGAAGATAAGATAAATCGTTGGAGCGGATTTATAGAAACACCATTGCCTGTGGAAGAACCAAAGGCCCAACCCACTTTATATGATGCTCAGTGTTCTATGTGTGGCAAGAAGACAAAGGTGATATTTCCGCCTGATGGTATAAGACCCGTCTATTGCAAGTCCTGTCTTAAAAAGGTAGAAAAAGCAGGAGCTCCAAAAACAGAGATTCCTAAGAAGACTGTTGAGGAAAAAATAGAACCAGAGAAAGAGGAAATTTCTTTAAAAACAGTTGGTCAATTAGAGCCTATTTCTTTTTCTTCCTCCAAAAAACCTGACAAGAAACTAAAAAGGCCCAAAAAAAAGGTAAATATTGAAGAATTAAAAAAAGCCTTAGAAGAGGCTTTAAAAAAAGAAAAATGAAAAGAATCCAAGATTTCGAACTCAAAGGTAAAAATGTTTTAGTGAGATGCGATTTCAATGTTCCTATTTCTAAAACCGGAGAGGTTTTAGATGATTTTAGAATCAAGAAAGCTGTTCCCACTATTGAATATTTAATTGAAAAGGATGCAAGAGTAATATTGATGAGTCATTTAGAATCAAAGGGAGAAAAGAGTAGTTTAAAATGTTTACTTCCTATATTAAAAGAGTTATTAGGAAAGGAGACAGTGTTATTTAAAGACTATCTCAAAAAGGGAGCCAGGAAAGAAATAGAAGCGTTGACTCCTCAAAATGTAGTATTGTTAGAAAACCTAAGATTCCACGATGGAGAAAAAAAGAATGATGAGGAATTTGCAAAGAGCTTAGCAAGGCTGGGAGATATTTTTATAAATGAAGCTTTTTCTGTTTGTCATAGAAAACATGCTTCTATTGTGGGAATACCAAAATATCTTCCTAAAACTAAAGGGTTTTTATTAGAAAAGGAGATTGATGTTTTTTCTCATATTTTAGAAAGCCCCCAAAGACCTTTTGTAGCAATAATTGGAGGGATAAAAATAGAAACAAAGATAAAGACGATTTTGAATATTTTAAAAATAGCTGACCATTTGATTATAGGAAGCAAGATTGGAGAGGTTTTCTTTGTCCATAAAAATCTTTTAATAGGAAGAGATTTACCAGAAGAGAAATTAATAGAGAATATTGATTTAACAAATCCCAAAATTCATTTACCCTTAGATGGTGTAATAGCTCTGAAGAGTTTAAAAGAAGGATATCTGAGAAAAGGAGGAATTGGTACTTTGAGAAAGGAAGAAGACGTTTTTGATATTGGGCCGGAAAGCATTAAAGCTTTTAAGGGTATAATAAGTCATGCTAAGACAATTCTATGGAATGGACCTATGGGAATGTATGAAGATGAAAAGTTTGAAAGGGGGACAAAAGAAATTGCTGATGCAATTGTAAGAAATTATTTGGCTTTTAAGGTAGCTGGAGGCGGAGAAACAGTGTCGGCTATTAATAAATTTAAGCTGGTAGATAAATTTGATTTTCTTTCAACTGGGGGAGGAGCAATGTTGGAATTCTTAGCAGGTGAAAAATTGCCAGGGATTGAAGCGTTAAAAGAGTAATATAATGCAACAAATAAAAAACTTAGAAAAAGCAGCAAGCCGTATCCTAAAAGCTGTTAAAGGGAAAGAAAGAATAATTCTTTATGGAGATGCTGATTTAGATGGGGTTACTTCAGTTATTATTTTAAAAGAAACTATTAAAAATTTGGGCGGAGAGGTTTGTGCCGTATATTTTCCTGATAGAGAAATAGAAGGATACGGCATTACAAAAACAAGTTTAGAAAAGCTGAAGAAATTTGCTCCGGCTCTTTTAATTGCTTTAGATTGTGGAATTGGGAATTTTAAAGAAATAAAATTGGCAAAGAAGATAGGTTTCAGTGTAATAGTTATTGATCACCATAAGGTTTTGGATAAATTGCCATCAGCTGATATTATTGTAGATCCAAAACAGAAAGGAGATGAATATCCTTTTAAAGAATTTGCCGCAGTAGGAATTGTTTTTAAGCTTTCAGAGATTTTATTGGGCGAGAAAATGGGGGAGGGATTGAGGAGAAGTTTTTTAGAATTAGTAGCTTTGGCTACTACTGCTGATATGATGCCAAAGGTTGAAGAAAACAAACTTTTTATTGAGGAGGGGTTAAGGTATTTGGAAAATTCTTGGAGGCCAGGAATCAGAGCATTTTTTGAGGCTGATTTTTTGAAAGGATATAATCTGTATGAAAAGGTTTCCAAAATTATTTCTATATTAAATGTAAGAGATGTAGAAGATGGATTGCCAGCTTCTTTTAGGCTTTTAACAGCTTCTTCTCCAGAGGTTTTGCAAGAGATAATTCAGAAACTACAGGAAAAGAACAAAATAAGGAAAGAAAAAATTAATAAAATTATCCAAGAGATTACACAAAGAATTGAATACAGTAAAGAGCCTATTGTATTCGAGGGAGATTCTAATTGGGATTATCCATTAATCTCTCCTATTGCTTCACTTTTGTGTAAAGACTTAAAAAAGCCAATTTTTCTTTTTAAGAAATTAGAAAAAGAAAGTCAGGGCACAGTAAGAGTTCCCAGCGGGATTGATAGTGTTTCTTTGATGGAGAAATGCAAAAAATATTTAATCACATATGGAGGACACCCTCAAGCTTCTGGTTTTAGGATAAAAAATAAGAATTTAGAGAAATTTAAGAACTGTTTATTAGAACAATTTTAATCTATGAAAAAAATAACAATTTGTACTGACGGCGGTTCCAGAGGAAACCCAGGACCGGCTGCTGCCGGAGTTGTTTTTTATAATGAAAAAGGTCAACAGTTTAAAAAATATTCAAAATATCTGGGGGAAAATCTTACCAACAATGAAGCAGAATATTTAGCAGTAATATTTGCTTTAGAGAAGTTTAAACACTTATTTGGAAAGAAGATTGCAAAGATTAGTGAGGTAGAAATAAAGTCAGATTCAGAGTTATTGGTAAAGCAACTGAATGGAAAATATAAAATTGTAGACCCTAAAATACAGCAGTTGTTTATAAAGGTATGGAACCTAAAGTTAGATTTTAAAAAAGTAAAATTTCATCTTATTTCTAGAAACAAAAACAAAGAAGCAGATTCATTAGTAAATGAAGCTTTAGACAGTATAGACAGGGCGAGGAGTTTGTTTTAGATATTATTTTTATTCTAAAAGAATTAAAAGAACCCATTTTGTATGGGTTCTTTTAATGTCCTAGCAGGCCCGTAAGCCGAATTCTGTTTTAGGTGATCATTTATCTTGGCTTTAAGTTGCCTTAAAGCTCATGCGAACTACTTTTTCCTTCAACAAGCCTTGGCTAGTAGCACCAGTACAGGTACACATTGAGATTACCTCAGCTTGTCAAAGGTTTGTTCTTGCACCCGATAAGGATTTAGCCGTTTCACCCCCGAAGTTACCTTCGGGACTTATCCAGGGAAAACCTGGATACTTTGAACCTTTCGGTTCAAAGCGTCTCTGCTCGCACCTCTAGCCTTTAAGCCGAGGGGTGTTACCCCCTATCTTTTTAACCCTTGTAAGAATCCAAGGAGTGGGTGTTCGGACTTTCCTCCCCCTCGAACCCTTCGAGAAGGCGATCACTCGGCCTACTAGGACATTTTATTTTATCAATTCTAAATAGCTTTGTCAAACCTTTGTATCTGGGGTAGAATAAATGGTAGAGTTTAAGATATTACCATAATGAATTTTAATATTTTTTTAAACCATCAGACAAAAACAATAGGACAAGCCGGAGTTATCTTGGCAGTTTCAGCTTTAATCAGCAGATTTTTAGGAATTACAAGAGATTGGTTGTTGGCTAAGAGTTTTGGCGCAGGAGCTGATTTGGATATTTATTTTGCTGCTTTTAAGATACCAGACCTTGTATATAATATTTTGATTTTGGGAGGAGTGGTAGTAGCTTTTTTACCTTTATTTTCTGAATATTTTTCTAAAGACCCAAAAGAAGCTTGGGAGTTTTCTTCAAACTGCTTAAATGTGTTTTTGACTTTATTAATTTTGCTTAGTTTTTTTCTTTTTATTTTCACTCCCCTTTTAGTAAAACTAATTGCTCCGGGTTTTGATTTTGAAAAGATGCAGAAAACAATAATATTAACAAGGATAATGTTTTTAAGCCCTATATTTTTTGGTTTAAGCTCTATTTTTTCCGGGATTTTACAGCATTTTAATAGATTTTTAGTTTACAGCCTTTGCCCTATTTTATATAACATAGGAATAATCTTTGGTATTTTGTTTCTTTCTCCTGGTTTAGGAATTATAGGGGTTGCCCTTGGTGTGATATTGGGAGCTTTTATGCATTTTGCAATTCAAGTTCCTTCAGCTTTGAATTGCGGTTTTTTTTATAAGCCCATCTTGGATTTTAGAGATTCGAAGATAAAAAGAGTTTTTTTGTTAATGATTCCTAGAACATTTGGGGTTTCAGCTTCTCAATTGAATTTAGTTTTCATCAATGCTATTGCTTCTACTTTGTCAGAGGGTTCTATTTCTATTTTTAATTTTGCTAATAATATTCAATATTTTCCTATAGGGATTATTGGGGCTTCTTTTGCTATGGCAAGTTTTTCAGCTCTTTCCCGAAGTTGGGCTAAAAATGAAAAAGAAGAGTTTATCCACCACTTTTCTTTAGTGTTCCGGCAGATTCTTTATTTAATAATTCCAGTTAGTATTTTGATTTTTATTTTAAGAAATCAGATTGTGGAGATTATTCTACGACATGGTCAGTTTTCAAATCAGGCAGCTTTACTTACTTCAGCCAGCCTAGGCTTGTTTTGTATAGGTATATTTGCTTCTTCTTTAATTCTTCTTTTCTTTCGTGCCTTCTTTGCTTTAAAAGATACAAAGACACCTACATTAATAGCAGTGATTTCTGTGGCATTGAATATCTTTTTGAGTTTTGTTTTTACTCAATCTTTAAAACCATCAGCAACATTAAAATGGCAGAAGATAATGCAAGCTTTATTAGTTAATGTATTTTCTCTAAAGGGAATTAATGATATTTCTGTCTTGGGCTTGTCTTTGGCTACTTCTGTTAGTGTGATTTTTCAATTTATTCTATTATTCATTTTTTTAAAAAAGAAAATAAGGGATTTAAAGATGAAAGAAATCTATAACTCCTTTTGTAAAATTTTTATTGGAAGTATATTGATGATTATTACAATTTGTTTTATATTGGTTTTTATTAATTCCTCATTGTATCCCGACTTTTTAAAAGGGGCTTTTTGGGAGATATTATTAGTAGGATTAATTGGGTTTTTGGTTTATTATTTTTCAACTGCTTTTGTATTACATTCACCTGAGACAATTGCTGTAAAGTCTTTGTTTATAAAAAATAAATAAAAATGAAAAATATCAGGAATTTTATAATCTTCAGCCATATCGACCACGGAAAATCTACCTTAGCGGATAGATTTTTAGAATTAACAAACACTATTCCTAAAGAAAAGATGCGTTCTCAGTTTTTGGATATGATGGATTTAGAAAGAGAAAAAGGAATTACTATAAAAATGCAACCTTGCCGGATGATATACCATCTTAAAGTTCGAAATTCTAACCCTGGAATTTTAGATAAATCTGAGATCCAAAACTTGAAACAATTTACTGATTCAGATTTGGGATTATCAAGTTCAGAATTTATTCTGAATTTGATAGATACTCCAGGCCATGTAGATTTTAATTATGAGGTTTCAAGAAGCTTAGCTGCAGTAGAAGGAGGAATCTTATTAGTAGATGCCACAAAAGGAGTGCAGGCTCAGACTCTGGCTAATTTAGATTTAGCTGAGAAAGAAAAATTGGTAATAATACCAGCTGTGAATAAAATTGATTTACCACACGCTAGAATTGAAGAAACAAAAGCTGAGATAGCAGAGCTGTTAAAGGTTTCAAAAGATGAGATTTTTGCAATTTCAGCAAAGAACGGAACAAATGTACAAAGTCTTCTGGAGGAAGTAATAAGAAAGATTCCCCCTCCTAAAGGAGATGATAACAAACCCTTAAGAGCTTTGGTTTTCGACTCAAAATACGATGCTTTTAAAGGAGTAATTATATATGTAAGGCTGTTTGATGGAAGAGTAAGGGCTGCAGACATGATTTATTTAATGCAAGCTGGCATTGAAACAAAGATAAAAGAGGTGGGATATTTTGCTCCTACCCTGAACCAATGTCAGGAGCTAAAGGCAGGAGAAATAGGATATATAGCTACAGGTATTAAAGAGCCTTCAAAGATAAGGGTAGGAGAAACAATTACATTTACTAGAACAAAGGACATGGTTAAACCTCTCTCTGGCTACAAGACTCCAAAACCAATGGTTTTTGCTTCAATTTATCCTGAGAATCCTGATGATTTTGATCTTTTGAAAGATGCTTTAAATAAACTAAAACTTAATGACGCTTCTTTGATATTTGAAAGAGAAACAAAAGAATTCTTAGGTAGAGGTTTCAAATGTGGTTTTTTAGGTTCTTTGCACGCTGAGATAGTTTGTGAAAGACTGAAAAGAGAATTTGGGTTAAATTTAATAATCTCCACCCCATCTGTAATTTATAAGGTAATTGATAAAAAAGATAGAGAAGACTTAATTTTTTCTGCTTCTGACTGGCCAGATATGAGCTATATCAAAGAGGTAAGAGAACCTTGGGTCAGATTAGAGATTATAACCCCAGTTGATTATTTGGGTGGAGTATTAGATCTTTTGAAACAGCAGGAAGCAAAACATATTGAAGATAAATACTTAACCCAAGAAAGATTGTTATTGGTTTATGAGGCTCCTTTAAGAAAGATAATTGTTGGTTTTTTTGACAAGCTTAAAGGAATAAGCCAGGGATTTGCATCAATGAATTATGAGTTTTTAGGATACAGAACAGGTGATTTAGTGAAGCTTGATATTTTAATTGCAGGCAGAAAAGAAGATGCTTTTTCAAAAATTGTAGACAGAAAAGAAGCGTTTAAAGAAGGAAAGAAAATTGTTACAAAACTTAAAGAGATATTACCAGCTCAACTTTTTTCAGTACCAATTCAAGCTGCAATTTCCGGGAAGATTATAGCAAGAGAGACAATAAAGGCAAGAAGAAGAGATGTAACAGCTCCTCTTTATGGAGGAGATGTGACAAGAAAAATGAAGTTATTAGAGAGACAGAAAAGAGGCAAGAAAAAGCTGAAAGAAAAAGGAAGGGTTGTTATTCCTTCCAAGGTATTTTTGGAAATGTTTAAAAGTTGAAAATTAATAAAAACTTTATTACCATCTAAACATAGGAAGTATCATAAGGGTGATTGTGCTGAAAATCACAATACAAACAAGAATAATCCATATAGCTCGAGATATTTTTTTCACTACAGTTTTCTTCATATAGATATATGGTAGCAAAAGTTAAAAAATATAAAAAGATTAGACTGAAAAGCGATGTAATTTTCCAAGCTATATTCTTGGGTGTCACCCTATTTTTAATTATAATTTTAATAGTTTCTAATTTCAAAATCAGCAAGAAGAGAGCTGCGTTGATGAAGAGGATAGAGTCTTTAAAAGAAGAGATTCAAGAGTTAGAGCAAGAAAAACAAAAATTAGAGGCAGGAATTTCTCAGACAGGGAAAGAAAGTCATTGGGAGGAAAAGATGAGGGAGCAAGGTTACATCAAAGAAGGAGAAAATCCTGTGGTGGTGATACCACCTGCAGAAACTCAGAAAGAGGAGATCCCGAAAGAACAAAACTTTTCTCAAAAGCTATTAGATAAAATCAAAGATTTATTTGCGAGAGTAATTCAGTGGTAGAATGCATCCTTCCCAAGGATGACGTCGCGGGTTCGAATCCCGTCTCTCGCTCAGAGATAATCATTAATTTCTTGATAAAACTTGTTCAATAATTTGTCTTGCCGAGGTAGCTCAATGGTAGAGCAACGGTGTCGTAAACCGTTGGTTGGAGGTTCAAATCCTCTCCTCGGCTCATATGTGTTCTTTTAGAACACTTTAATTTTTATAGGTTTTATTATATAATCGGGTATAATCGGGTTAGAATAAAAAGCGAGAGTGAAATGGAGAAAACAGAAGATATTTTTGAAAAGAAAGAAGAATTGAAAAGAAAACTCCTCAATCTTGAGGACTGTCTTTGACATTGAAAAAAAGAAGGAAAGGGTTAAAGAGTTAGAAAAAAAGATGCAGAATCCTGGATTTTGGCAGAACAAAGAAAAGGCGGTTGCTTTTTCTCGGGAGTTTAATTATTTAAAGGAACAAATAGAGAATATTGAAAAGTTAAAAAAGAGAATAGAGAACATAAAGGGTCAAAAGGAAATTAATGAATTAGAGAAAGAAATAAGAAAAAGAGAGATAGAGATATTTTTTGCTGGTAAATATGATAATGGAGATGCCATTTTATCGATTCATGCAGGAGCTGGGGGTCAAGATGCTCAGGACTGGGCAACTATGTTGTTGAGAATGTATGAGAGATATTGTCAGAAAAAAGGCTTTGAGACCAATATTTTACATCAGTCGTTCGGAGAAGGAGGGGGTCCTGAAGGAAGAATCGGAACAAAATCTGTAACTTTAGAGATTAAAGGCTCATTTGCTTTTGGTTTTTTGAAAAAAGAAAACGGGGTTCATAGATTAGTCAGAATCTCTCCTTTTTCGCCCAAAAAACTGCGTCACACCTCATTCGCTTTGGTAGAGGTAATGCCGAAGATTCAGGATTTATCCCAAGAAGACATTGAGGTAAATCCAGAAGATTTAAAGATTGAATTTTTTAGAGCTTCGGGGCCTGGAGGTCAATATGTTAATAAAAGAGAAACAGCTGTAAGAATAACACATATACCTACAGGGATTGCAGCTTCTTGTCAGTCAGAGAGGTCCCAAGCTCAAAATAGAAAAAAGGCAATGGAATTGCTGTATTCTAGGCTTTACAGCTTTTACCAAAAGGAACAGAAAAAAGAGATTTCAAAGATAAAAGGAAAAAAGGTATCAGCCAGCTGGGGAAATCAAATAAGAAGTTATGTATTACATCCTTATAAGCTGGTGAAAGACCTGAGAACAGGAGTTGAAGAGGGAGATATCGAAAAGGTGTTAGATGGAGAAATAGATAAATTTATTGAAGCTGAAATTAGACATAATGATTAAATTTGAAAACGTTACTAAAATTTATCCTTCAAATAAGCCTGGTTCTGAGGATACAATAGCATTAGAGAATATTTCCTTTGAAGTAAAGCCAAAGGAGTTTGTTTCAATTGTTGGAAAATCGGGTGCGGGGAAAACAACTTTATTGAAGCTTCTTTTGGCTGAAGAAAAACCAACTTCGGGAACAATTTTTTTTGAAGGACAGGATATCAACCAGATATTACCTGAGGATTTACCTAATCTACGGAGAAAGATAGGAGTGGTTTTTCAAGATTATAGGTTGCTTCCTTCAAAAACTGCTTATGAAAATATTGCTTATGCTATGGAAGTGATAGGAGCTTCGGACGAGGAGATTGCAAGAGATGTCCCAAAGGTGTTAGAAATTGTTGGTTTAGATGAAAAAGCCCATAATTTTCCCGCTGAATTATCAGGAGGGGAAAAACAAAGGGTTGCTATAGCAAGAGCATTGGTTCATAGACCAGATGTGATTTTGGCTGATGAGCCTACAGGTAATCTTGATCCATATCATACTATTGGGATAATTGATCTTTTGTTAAAGATACAAGAGATGGGGACAACTATTATATTGGCTACACATGATAAAGATGTTGTTAATAGATTAGGCAAGAGAGTGATTACTTTAGAAAATGGCAGAATAATAAGAGACGATGAAAGAGGAAGGTTTGTTCTATAACAAGAATCATATAAGTCATATAAAATCATATAAAATAAGTCATTAAGACAAACAAATATGTTTACATTGTTAAGGAGAATAATAAGATCAGGATGGCAGAGTTTTCGACGTGATGGAGAAATCGCAGTAGCAACTATTTTTGTTCTTTTCTTGGCAGTAATGTTGGTTAGCGTTCTTTATCTTTTTAGAGATGTTGCCCATTCTTTGGTTGAAAATATCCAGGAAAGAATTGATATCTCTGTTTATTTTAAAGAGGATGTAGCAGAGGCAGATATATTAGAGATAAAAAAAGAAATCTTTAGGTTTCCTGAAGTAAAAGAAGTAGAATATGTCTCTAAAGATCAGGCTTTGGAAGATTTTATTGTAAGGCATGAGCAGGATTCTATTTTGTTGGAGTCAATTGAGGAAGTAGGGAGAAATCCTTTTCTTGCTTCTTTGAATATAAAAGCTTGGGATCCCAGTCAGTACGAAAAAGTATCTGAATTTTTGAAGAATCCAGAATTTGAAGATGTGATTGAGAAGATTGATTATTATCAAAGGAAACTGATTATTGAAAGAATATGTTCACTTAATTCTATAATATCTAAAACAGGCATGATTTTATCCGTTATTTTAATAGCAGTAGCTGTTGCAGTAACCTTTAACACAATCAGATTATCTATCTACAACTCAAGGAAAGAGATTAAAGTGCAGAGACTTGTTGGGGCTTCTAACTGGTTTATTCGAGGACCATTTATAGTGCAGGGGATAATCTGCGGACTTTTAGCAGCGTTGATTTCTCTTTTACTTTTGACTTTGACTTGTAAGTTTGTTAGTACGAAAACTGAAAATTTCTTTTTTGATTTAGATGTTTATTCTTTATTTATCAAGAATTTTTGGACTATTGTGACAATTCAGATAATTACTGGTATTGGACTTGGTATAGTTTCAAGCAGTATTGCTATTCGGAAATATTTAAAGATTTAAAATCTTTAAAATTGCGGGGTCGTCTAATGGTAGGACGCTAGGTTCTGGCCCTGGTAATCTAGGTTCGAGTCCTAGCCCCGCAGCCAGGTAGGATGTTTTGGAGAATTTGCTAAAAGATAGAGAAATTGCAAAGAAAAATTATAAAATAGCAGTTAAGATTGCACTTGATACTTTAGTGGAGTTATAAATTATAGAATTATAAAATAGCTCAAGAGTTTTGAGTTATTTTTTATTTTTTCACAAAATTCATTAGCAAAAGGTTTTTCAAAGGTTTCTGACATTATATATCCAAGAAAGCTCTGAAATTTGAAAGATATTCTAATTTGAAGACAACTTTTTAATTATATTGATATTTTTTGACTTTTAAATTCAATACAGACACGAAAGAGATGTTAAGTCTTATATTGTTATTAAAAATGATTGTGCTGGCAAAAAAGAAAATAGTTAATATTTAGCCAGAGTTTAATATTTTTGATAAAATAATATTAGAAGAGATTTATTACTTAATACAAAAAATAATATGAAGGAAGAAGATTTAGAAAAAATATTTGAGAGAATTAAAAAGATTAAAGGAGAAACAAGAGGATTGTCTTTTAAGATTGTTGAAAAATTTATAGAAAAAGAAGAAGGAAAAGAAGGAGTAAAAAAGGTGGAAGAAGAGATGGTAAAGCTAGGGTATCCAATTTCTTTTGAAAAAATCCACCCAATGAATTTTTATCCTTTAAGATCGCTTGCTATTCTTTTTTATTGTCTAAAAAAATTATTCAATTATAACGAAAAAAAGGTGAGGGAGATAGGCGCTTTCAGGGCTAGGAGTTCTTTTTTTGTAAGACTTTATCTTACTTATTTTGGTTCTATTGAGAAAATTGTGAAAGATATTAAAAAAATCTGGAGAAAAGCTGTAACAATAGGGGATGTTAAGGTTTTAGAATATGATAAAGAGAAGAAATCTCTTATTTTTAGATTAGAAAATTATGACCTACACCCTTTTCAGTGTCAATATTTTATAGGACTTATCTCAGCCTTCTTAGAGATAATTGTAAAATCAAAGGTAAGCTGTGAAGAGATAAAATGTACTTTTAGAGGAGATGATGCCCATGAATTTTTAATAAAATGGTAGAGTAAAATTTTAATTGACCTCTCTGGTTTAAAGTTTTATACTTAAAAAATGATGAAGAAAAAAAAGAAAAAGGGTACAACAAAAAAAAGAGTAAAAAAGAATAAAAAGAAAAAAGAAGTGAGAAAAACCGAACCTCGACAAATTAAAAAAATAAAAGTTCGTTTAATTGGAATTGGGGGAGGGGGAAGCTCTATCGTGTCTGAGATAGCTCAGAAGATAAAAGGAGCTTCTTTTTTTGCAGCAAATACTGATTTGAAAGCTTTGGAAAGGCTTCCAAAGAAAGTAAAGAAGTTTCATTTTGGGGAAGAATTAACCCATGGACTAGGGACAGGTATGAATCCTGAATTAGGTGAAGAAGCTGCAAAAAATGAAAAAGACAGAATAAAAAGTATTTTAGAGGGCCAGGATTTTGTGATTTTAGTAGCTTGTTTAGGCGGAGGACTTGGATCTGGGGCAGCTCCTGTATTTGCAAAGCTATCTAAAGATTTAGGAAATCTTACATATGGTATTTTTACACTCCCTTTTAAATTTGAAGGAGAAAAGAAGATGGAGATTGCCAAAAATTCCTTGGAAACCTTAAAGACTCATTTGAATGCTTTTTCCATTATTCCTAATGAAAGAATCTTTCAGATTATTGACAGAACAGCTCCTTTGAAAGAAGCACTTTCTGCAATTAACAAAAGCTTGGCTGAGAGTTTGCAGAGTCTAATAGAAATAATTTATCGTCCAGGTCTTATTAATATTGACTTTGCAGATTTTAAGACTATTTTTGGAGGGAGGGGAAGATTGACTTATTTAAACTCCATAGAGATTGAGAAAGAAGATGAAGAAGCGTTCGAAAGGGTAATAAGTTCTCCTTTGTATCCCTATAGTATTGATGGTGCAAAGGGGGTATTATTTAATATTTCAGGCCAGAAAACCCTTTCTTTATCTCAGGTAGATAAAATTTCGAAAATTATTGCCTCCCGTGCTTATAAAGAGGCGAAGATTATTTTTGGAATTTCAAAGAGTGACAAAAGTTCAAAGATCAGGGTGAGTATACTCGCTACAGGTTGCAGACAGAAGATTTTTCCTGAAGATTCTAAACCAAAAACGAAAGCAAAACGAAAACAGAAAATAAAACCAAAATCTGTTTTGAAAGAAAAACTTGATGAAAAATTAAAAGAGAAACCAAAGAAAGAAAAATCTATTAAATCTCCTAAAAAATCCTTAGTGAAGAAAAAGAAAAAAAGAAAAAAGATAAAGAAAATAAAAGTAAAAGCTATAAAAAGCAATATTTTGCCTCCATTTGTGCAAGAACAGATAGAAGAGAAAAAAGAGGTAAAATTGAGAAAAAACGCTCTCCAGGTGAAAAAAGAAATCGAAGAAGAAGAAGCTAAGATAATTTCCAAAGAAAAATTTTGGGAAACCCCCACATTTCTTAGAAAAAAAATGCCACAAGGTTAATAATATTTAATGAAATAAGAAATATGCCAGTAGGTAAAGAAATTTTAAAAGATATTTTTAAAGAAAGAGAAAAAAATCTTTATTATAGAAAATATGATTTTGGGCTTTTATTAGTGATTGGAGGTTCGGATTTTTATTCTGGTTCACCGGCCTTATCTGCTATGGCAGCTTTTAATACTGGAGTAGATATGGTAAGGATTATTGCTCCAAAGAGGGCGGCAGATATTATTGCTTCTTTTTCACCAAATCTTGCAGCTTATCCATTAGAGGGGAAATGGCTAGAGAAAAAACATTTGGCTGTTTTACTTGCTATGACAGAGTCAGCAAAGAGTGTTGCGAGAGGCAATGTGGCTGTAGTGATTGGCGGAGGAACAGGAAGAAGCAAAGAGACCCAAGAGGTTATTTTAAAGTACTTGGAAGAAATTTCAATTCCAGTCGTAATAGATGCAGATGCTATACATGCTGTAGGCAAGAAGCCTGAGATAGTGAAAGGAAAACCGTTTTTGATTACTCCGCATAGCTATGAGTTCTTCGTGTTGACAAAAAGAGAGGTTTATAAATTGCCGCATAAAGACAAAATCAAAGTGGTAAAAGAAGAGGCTGAAAGACTCAAGACCACAATTTTGCTTAAAGAAAAACCAGACATTATTTCAAATGGAAAAGAGGTGGTTTTAAATGAAACTGGAAGTCCATATATGTCTGTGGGAGGAACAGGAGATGTATTAGCAGGAATCTGCGGCGCTTTAGCTGCAAGAAATATAGATCCATTTATTGTTGCTCAAGCAGCAAGCTATATTAGCGGTAAGGCAGGAGAGATAGCGGCTAGTAAATTAAAAGAAGGATTAGTTGCGACAGAAGTAATAAAGGCTATTCCTGAAGTTTTGCATTAAAAAATCTTAAAAATCTATGCTGTATGATTTAATTATAGTTGGCGGTGGGCCGGCTGGTATTACAGCTGGTATTTACGCCGCCAGACAAAAACTTAATACACTTTTGATTACCAAAGAATTCGGTGGGCAGATAGCAAAGAAAGCGGTAGCTATTGAAAATTATCCAGGATTTGAAGAGATAACAGGTATGGAGTTGATAAAGAGATTTGAAAAACATTTAAGAAAGCAGAAGATTGATATTGAAAGAGACGAAGTAGTCAAAATAAAAAAGGTAAACGACACCTTTTTTGTTTCAACAGAAAGTAAAAACAAGTTTGAGAGCAAGACAATTATTATAGCTACTGGGGCTGACCCCAGGCCTTTGGAAGTTCCAGGAGAGAAAGAATTTGTCGGGAAGGGAGTCAGTTATTGTGCCGTGTGTGATGGACCTCTGTTTTCGGACAAGATTGTAGCAGTAATAGGGGGAGGGAATTCTGGTTTTGAAACTGCTCAGTTTTTAAACAAGATAGCTAAAAAAATCTATATCTTGGAATATGGAGCCAAAGTGAAAGCTGACAGAGAAAATCAGGAAAGAGCAGAGAGGAGTGGAAAGGTAGAAGTAATAACAAATGCAGCTTTAAAAGAGATAAAAGGAAACAAGTTTGTTACTTCTATTATTTATGAAGACAGGACAACTGGGGAGAAGAAAGAACTGGCAGTAGAAGGGGTTTTTGTAGAAATTGGAAATCAACCATGCACATCATTTGTAAAGGGTTTGGTGGAGTTTAATGAAAGAGATGAAATAAAAATAGAACCTGAAACATATCAGACAAAAACTCCCGGCCTATTTGCTGTAGGGGATGTAAATGTTGGTGTATTCAAACAGATTGTGATAGCGTGTGGAGAAGGAGCAAAGGCAGCTTTGGCAGCTTTCAATTATTTGGAGAAACTTAAGATGAAAGATGAAAAAAACAAGAATTAAAAAGATAAAAGCCAGGGAAATTTTAGATTCAAGAGGAAACCCCACAATTGAGGTTTTTTTAGAAACAAATTTAGGAGTGTCAAAAGCTTCTGTGCCGTCTGGGGCTTCTACTGGAAGGTATGAAGCTGTTGAGTTAAGGGATAAAGAAAAAAGATACTTAGGTAAAGGAGTACAGAGAGCTGTAAGAAATATAAATGAGATTATTGCCCCTAGGTTAATAAACAAGAATCCTGTGTTTCAAAAAGAAATAGATGAGTTAATGATAGAATTAGATGGTACAGAAAATAAGTCTAATTTAGGAGCGAATGCAATTTGCGGAGTATCTTTAGCTGTGTGTAGGGCAGGGGCTTTAGCAGAAAAATTAGAACTATTTGAATATATAAAAGAGAAATTTGAAAAGAAAACAGCGAAAAAGAAATATAAAATTCCAAGTCCTTTATTCAATATTATAAATGGAGGTGTGCATGCAGGAAGCAAATTAGATGTGCAAGAATTTATGATTAACCCTGAAAAAAAGAGCTTTTCAGAAAGCCTGAGAGTGGGTTCAGAGATATACCACCGTTTAAAAGAAATTATTTCACAAAAATTCGGAAAACAGGCAACAAACTTAGGAGATGAAGGAGGGTTTGCTCCCCCTTTAATATTTCCCGGGCAAGCCATTGAATTAATTTTGGCAGCTGCAAAAACTTTAAATTATAAAAAGAAAATAAAGATTGTTTTAGATGTAGCAGCTTCTCAGTTTTTTGAAGGTGGAAAATATAGAATGCGGCTTGGTATCTTTACAAAGCAAGGTTTATTAAGATATTATTTAAATCTTATTTCAAAATATCCAATATTAGGCTTAGAGGATCCTTTTTCAGAAGACGACTGGGAGGGATTTAGAGAGATTATGAGACAGACAGGAGAAAAAACCTTGATTATTGGTGATGATTTGCTGGTTACAAACCCATACAGAATAGAAGAGGCGAGAAAGAAAAAAGCTGTAAACGGAATGATTTTAAAGATAAATCAGATTGGTACAGTATCAGAAGCTCTCTCTGCAGCCAAACTAGCAAAAGATTCTGGCTGGAAAATAATTGTTTCTCATAGATCCGGAGAAACAACCGATGATTTTATCGCAGATTTTGCAGTGGGGATTGAAGCTGATTTCATCAAAACAGGAGCTCCTGCGAGAGGAGAAAGGGTTGTAAAATATAATAGATTATTGGAGATAGAAGAGAAACTTTCTTCTTAATCGCATTCTCTTAGAAAAAAGATAAATTCTTAACTATATTAAGAGTAATTATGAAGATTCTTTTTATTGTTTTAGATGGTCTTGGCGATAAACCTATAAGAGAGTTTGGGAATAAAACACCTTTGGAAAAAGCTGATACTCCAAATTTAGACTATTTAGCTAAAAATGGGATATGTGGTTTAATGTCGCCCCATTATACTAGGGCTTTACCTACCTCTGAAGAGGGACATTTTTCTTTATTTGGATATGATCCAAAGATTTATAAAATGAAGAGGGGTATATTTACAGCAATGGGGGCTGGAATGAAATTAAAAAAAGGAGATGTGGCATTAAGAGGAAATTTTGGCACAGTAGATGAGAAACTAAATATGATTGATAGAAGGGCTGGAAGGATAAAAGAAACTCAACCTTTAATAAAATCATTAAATGGAATGGTAATTGATAATGTGAAGTTTCTTTTAAAACAAGCAGGTGAGCACAGGGTAGGAATTATATTAAGAGGAAAAGGATTAAGCAGTAATATTTCAGACGGAGATCCTCATTATGGAAAGTTAGGAAAAAAAGCAAAGAAAATCATTCCTTTAGATAACAGCAGAGAAGCTAAATTTACAGCTGAGGTATTGAATAAATTTTTAGCTCGAGCCCACAATATTCTTAAAGCCCATCCATTAAATGAAAAAAGAAAACAAAGAGGTCTTCCTGTGGCTAACTATATTTTAATAAGAGGAGCCAGTTCTCTTCATAGAATTCCTTCTTTTAAAGAAAGATACCATCTTAGGAGTTGCTGTATTGCAGGAAAGATTCTTTATAAACAGATAGGTAAAATATTAGGTATGAGATTGATTAATGTAAAAGGAGCCAATGGGCTTGTTTCTACAAACATTAAAGGCAAGATACAGGCTGCTAAAAAAGCTTTAAAAAATTATGATTTTGTATTTTTGCATATTAAAGCTACAGATAGTTTGGCTGAAGATGGAAACTTTTTAGGCAAAAAAAGATTTATTGAGAAAATCGACAAACATATTAAACCATTATTAAAACTTAAAGACGTCTTGATTGTTGTGACCTCCGATCATTCTACTTGTTGTTCTCTAAAAAGGCACTGTAGTGAACCAATACCTATACTTGTATATGGAGATGGAAGAGATTTTGTAGATAGGTTTTCAGAAAAAGCCTGTAGAAAAGGAAAATTAGGTAGATTCGCTCAGTTGAAATTAATGTCAAAACTGTTAAAATTAGCCAAAAAATAAAATAAGCGTTGGCATTAAAAGATAATCTTGATATAATAAACATCAGTTAATTTTATAAAGGAAATATACATGAAAGGTCTTTATTTAGGTAAAATTAACAAAAACAGTAAGAACTATTATGGCACAGTTTAAAGTAAATAAAGAAAAATGTATAAGTTGTGGGGCTTGTATTTCTACTTGTCCTGGAGGAGCTGATTGGGATGAAGATGGAAAATCAAAGATTATAGATTCTCAAAAAATAGAAGAATGTGGAGGCGAGACAGTCTGTCCTTATGGAGCTATTGAAAAACAGGCAGAACAACAGGAGTAAATATTAGTTGACAGAACTATTAGAATTTTGATATATTAAAACCGACCGATAGAGTCGGTTTTAATATGATTTGAAATATGAAATTCTCTAAGAGAACTCAATATGGATTAAGAGCAATGGCATATTTAGCAGAAGTTTTTGGAGAAAAGAAAAAGGTATGTTCTCTAAGGGAGATTTCCAAACAGGAGGGCATTTCTTTTGATTATTTAGAAAAAGTAATTTCCAGATTAGAAAAAAAAGGATTAGTAAAAGCCAAAAGAGGGGCTCGAGGTGGTTATTTTTTGGCTCGTTCTCCTCAAAAGATTAGTCTAAAGGAAATAATAAAGACCTTAGAAGAAACTACAGCTGTTGTTGAATGCGTTGCGCAAGAGAGAGGTAGAAGATATAAATGTCCACGCAGAAAAATATGTAAAACCTTTAATGCCTGGGGAAGGATTCAAGAGGCTTTAGATTCTGTTTTAAACTCTATTACATTGTGGGATTTAATAAAATAATATTAAGAATATGCCAACAAAAAAAAGAATATATTTAGATTATGCTTCTACCACACCTACTGACCCAAGGGTGATAAAAGCAATGCTGCCTTATTTTGATAAAGAGTTTGGAAATACTATGTCTTTGCATAGTTTCGGTCAAAAAGCAAAGCTTGCTTTGGAAGAAAGCAGGGAAAGAGTAGCTGATTTAATGAATGCAAAAAGTTCTGAGATTATTTTTACAAGTTCTGCTACTGAAAGCAATAATTTGGCTTTAAAGGGGATAGCAGCAGCTTATAAGAAAAAAGGACGCCACATAATTATCTCTCCTATTGAACATCCTTGTATTATTGAAACTGCAAAATGGCTGGAAAAGAATGGATTTGAAGTAACGAAAACAAAAGTTGATAAATACGGTTTAGTGGATCCAAAAGAAGTAAAAAGATTAATAAGAAAAGATACTATCTTAGTCTCTGTAATGCATGCTAACAATGAGATAGGGACGATAGAGCCTATAAAGGAAATTGGAGCTGTTTGCAAAAAAGCTGGAGTTTATTTTCATACAGATGCTGCCCAGAGTTTTGGCAAGATACCAATAGATGTAGACAAAATGAATATAGATTTATTGACAGCAAGCTCTCATAAAATGTATGGACCAAAAGGAGTTGCTTGTTTGTTTGTAAGAGAGGGGATAAAGATAGAACCTCTTTTGCATGGCGGGGGGCATGAATTTGGATTGAGGGCTTCTACCGTTAATATTTCAGGTATTGTGGGCTTTGCAAAAGCCTGCGAGATTTGTAAAAAAGAAATTAAAAAAGAAAACAAAAGACTTTCAAGATTAAGAGATAAGCTAATTTCTAAGATATTGGAAAAAATAGATAATTCCTTTTTGAATGGTCATCCTAAAAAAAGACTACCAAACAATGTAAATTTTGGATTTTCTTTTGTAGAAGGAGAGTCATTAATTATTCAACTGGATCTTTTAGGAATTGCTGCTTCCACTGGTTCTGCTTGCTCCTCGCAAAAGTTAGAAGCCAGCCATGTACTACAGGCAATTGGATTAAAGCCTTATCAGATACACGGATCGTTAAGGTTCAGTTTGGGGAGATGGACAAAAGAAGCAGAGATTGATTATGTGATAAAGATTTTACCTAAAATAGTGAGGAAACTAAGAAAAATTTCACCATTTAAATAAATGACACAAAGAACCCTTTATACAAAAAAAGTGCTTGAATATTTTAAACATCCGCATAATTTCGGAAAGATTAAAAAACCCGACGGTGTAGGTAAAGTGGGCAATCTTTTGTGTGGAGATGTGATGAAGATATATATAAAAGTGGGTAAGGATAAAAAAAAGAGAGAGATAATAAAAGATATTAAGTTTGAAACTTTAGGATGTGTAGCAGCTTTGGCGACAAGCAGTATGGTTACTGAGTTGGCAAAAGGCAAGACATTAAAAGAGGCATTAAAGATTGACAGGAATAAAATCCTCAAATCATTGGGAGGGTTGCCTCCCGTCAAAATTCACTGCTCTGTTTTAGCAAACGATGCTCTTTCTGAGGCAATTTACGATTATTTGTCAAAAAACAATAAAAAGATACCTAAAAGGTTGAAGCTGACCCATCAGAGAATTCAAAAAGAATTGAAGATGATTGAGAAAAAATATGGAAACTTGCAAGAAATTGTTTAAAGAAAAAACTAAAACAAAAGGAAAAGGACGGGTTGTGATAGCTATGTCGGGAGGCATGGATTCTTCTGTAGCCGCCGCTCTTTTAAAAGAATCCGGTGATTTTGAAGTAGTGGGAGTGTTTATGAAATTTTGGAGTGAAGGCAAGACAGGAAGAAGTCAAAATAAATGTTGTTCTACTGAAGCAGAAAAAAGAGCAAGGAAAGTGGCAGCTCTTTTAAAGATTCCTTTTTATGTGTTTGATTTTAAAAGAGAATTTAAGAAAAAAATTGTTGATTGTTTTTTAAAGAAGATTAGACAAGGCGTTACTCCTAACCCTTGTGTTGTTTGCAATAAAGAAATAAAATTTGGATTATTGTTTGAAAAAGCCAAGAGATTCGGGGCAGATTTTATAGCCACAGGTCATTACGCTTGTCTCCGTGAAGGAAAAGAGGGTATAAAGTTAATGAGGGCAAAAGATAAAAATAAAGACCAATCCTATTTTTTATGGAGGCTTTCTCAGAAGCAGTTAGAGCATGTTTTATTTCCTATTGGGGGTTATACGAGACAAGAAGTAGAGAAATTATCAAAAAAATTTAAATTACCTCTTTCAGGAGTGTCAAAATCTTTAGAGATTTGCTTTGTTGGAGACACAATAAATGATTTTTTAAGGTCACACCTTTCTATTAGACCTGGCAAGATTATTACTTCAAATGGAAAGGTATTGGGCACTCACAACGGATTATGGTTTTATACGATAGGTCAAAGAAAAGGAATTATGCTGCCAGGAGGTCCCTATTATGTGTTGGATAAAGATATAAAGAAAAATCTTTTGATAGTTACAAAAAATGAAAGAGACCTGTATAAAAAGGAGGTAGGGTTGAAAGAGGTAAATTGGATTTTAAAAGATACACCCAGGTTTCCTTTAAGCGTGAAGGCAAAGATTAGACATAGACATAAATCCGCAGAAGCTGTGATTGTAAGGAAGAATAAAAGATATAGACTTCAATTTAAAAGACCACAAAGGGCAATTACACCTGGTCAATCAGCGGTATTTTATAAAGGAAACCAAGTGTTAGGTGGAGCTGTGATTTATTAATAATATCTATTGAAGCAAAATGGAATATATTATTTGTCATTATCATGAGATAGGATTGAAGGGGAAAAATAGAAAGTTTTTTGAAGAAAAGTTAGTAGAGAACATTAAAAAAGCCTTGCCTAAAGGTTCTTTTGAGTTTGTTAAGAGGATTTCTGGGAGAATCATTGTAAAGCTGACGCAAAGAGGAATAAAACAGAAAAACGAAATTAAAGAATCCTTAAAAAATGTTTTTGGAATTGTGTATTTTGCCTTAGCAACATGTTGTGATCAGAGACTTGAAGTAATTAAACAAACCACTGTTGAGATTTTAAAGAAAAAAAGATTCAAGACTTTTAGAATTTCCACCCAAAGATCTAAAAAAGATTTTCCTTTGACTTCTCAAGAGGTTAATGAGAAGGTTGGAGAATTTGTGATAAAAAAACTTAAAAAGAAGGTAAACCTTAAAAAACCTGGAATAACATGTTTTATTGAAATAGTAGAAAAATACGCTTTTTTATATACAAAAAAAATAAAATCTTATGGAGGATTACCGGTTGGGGTAAGCGGAAAAGCCATAAGTCTTATTTCAGGAGGCATTGATTCCCCTGTTGCTGCTTTTAGGGCAATGAAACGTGGAATGAAGATTGTGTTTGTTCATTTTCATGCTTTTCCTTATACTGACAAGGCCTCGATTGAGAAAGTAAAAAGAATTGTAAGAATCTTGAATAGATTTCAATTTGAATCGAAATTATATCTAATTCCCTTTGCCGATCTTCAAAAAGAAGTGCTTTTAAAAGCTCCAGACAAGCTGAGGGTTATTCTTTACAGAAGATTTATGGTAAGGATTGCTTCTCAGATTGCACGAAAAGAAAAAGCCTTAGCTCTTATAACTGGTGACAGTGTTGGTCAGGTGGCTTCACAGACTTTAGAAAACATAAAGGTTATTACAGAAGCAGTAAAATTTCCTGTTTTAAGACCCTTGGTATGCCAAGATAAAGAAGAAATAATTAAACAAGCAAGAGATATAGGAACTTTTGAGATTTCAATATTACCCCATCAAGACTGCTGTTCAAGATTTCTCCCGCGTCAGCCAGAAACAAAAGCTGATTTAAAAGAAGTTAGAAAAGCAGAGAAGAAATTAGATATTCAAAAAATAGTAAAGAATGCTATTAAGAATTCTTCTGTTGTCCTGATATCAGGCAACTTGTAAAAATTATTCATTCATAATATATTGGAGATATTGTAGAAAAAATGAGAAAGAATGTATTTCCACTGTTAATTATACTCTTATCGCTGACTCTATCTGCCAGCGTAGTTTTTGCTAAAGACAATTCTTTTGAGATTAATCTTTTTTATAGTGCTACCTGTCCACATTGTAAAAAGGAAAGAGTTTTTTTGGATACGCTTAAAGAAAAATATCCAGAGATTAAGATAAATGAATATGAGATAATTTATAATAAAGAGAACCAAAAACTGCTTTCGGAGTTTTATAAAAGATATCAAGTTCCAGAAAGAGAATGGGGGCTTGTTCCAGTGACCTTTACCCCTGATAAATATTTTGTGGGATTTAATGAACAAATAGGAAGAAATATAGAGATGTGTTTGGAAGAATGTATTAATTCTAATGGAAAAAGTTTAGATTCCTATAAAATAAAAATTCCTGTTATAGGGGAGCTTGATCTTTCAAAGATGTCCTTACTTGCTATGACTGCAACATTGGGAGCTTTAGATGGTTTTAATCCATGTGCAATGTGGGTTTTGTTGTTTTTGTTAACTCTTTTGATTAATGTTCGTTCGAGAAAAAGAATGTATTTAATAGCAGGCACTTTTATCCTTGCTTCTGGAATAGTATATTATTTAATCTTGAATGCATGGCTAAAACTATTTTTGGCTGTCTCTTATGTTAATATTACAAGGATGTTAATTGGAATCTTTGCTATAGGACTGGGGATTTGGCAGATTAAAAACTTTTTTAATTTCAAACCAGGAGTATGTAGTGTTACCGACGGAAATACTGGATTTCAGAGGAAGCTTAAGAATGGATTAAAGAATCGTGCAGAAAAATTAGTATTATCTCCTCTTAATATAGGAATTATAGGAGGAGTGATAATGTTGGCTTTGGGAGTGAATTTAGTTGAATTCTTTTGTTCTGCAGGATTGCCTGCAATCTTTACTAGAGTTTTAGCTTTAAACAATGTTTCTGCTTTTAATTACCATCTTTATCTTGTTCTATATACATTCATTTTTATGCTTGATGATTTAATAATTTTTTCTATTGCAGTATTTACATTAAGCAAGATTGGATTTACAGAAAAATATAATTACTGGGCTACTTTGGTCGGAGGTGTATTGATTTTTCTTTTAGGAGTATTGCTGATATTTAAACCGGAAGCCTTAATGTTTGTATAAATTTGTATAATAAGCTTTAATATCAATAAAATATAAAAATGAAAAAAATAACAAAAGAGACAACAATGGCAGAAATATTCTTAGTTTGTCCTGAAGCCGAAAGAGTTTTAGCAAAGTACAATGTTCCTTGTTTAGGTTGCCCTTTTGCTAAGGTAGAAATGGAGAGGCTGAAAATTGGAGAGGTCTGTGATATGTACGGAATAGACATAGAGAATTTATTAAAAGAATTAAATGAATTATATCCAGAAAAATAATTTTGTAAATCTCATTTTCTATTAGATTTACAAAAGATTTTATCTGTGATATTTTTAAATATATGAAAAAAAAGGTTAAAAATTTAATAATAGTAGGAATGGCTTTAATCCTGGTTTCAGGAGTATTTTTATACTTCTATTTCCAAAGGAAAGGAAAATCTTTGACAGTAAAGGGAAACATAGTGAGTTCTCAAGAGGCTGCCCAGCGAGCCATAGAATATATTAATAACAATTTATTGGTTCCAGGTGTAACAGCCTCTTTGTTAGAGGTTTCAGAGGAAGATGAAGTTTATAAGATTCATATAAAAATAGGAGGGAATGAATACGATTCTTATATTAGTAAAGATGGGAAATATCTGTTCCCAGAAGGATATGACTTAACCCTAAAAAAAGAAACAGAGAAAGAAAATGCGGAGGAAAAGGACGTTGAAAAGGTTGAAAAGCCTGATGTAAAACTTTTTGTGATGTCTTATTGTCCTTTTGGGTTGCAGGCAGAAAAAATGTTTTTGCCAGTATATAATCTGTTAAAAGATAAAGCAGAAATGGGTGTATATTTTGTAAACTATATAATGCACGATAAAAAGGAACTAGATGAGAATTTGAGACAATATTGTATTCAAAAAGAAGAAAAAGAAAAATATTATGATTATTTGTCTTGCTTTATTGAAGATGGAAATTTTGATAAATGTCTTGACGATGCTAATATAAATAGAGGAAAGCTCAGAACCTGTATAGAAGATACAGACAAGCAATATAATATATATGCTCAGTATGAAGATAAAAATACCTGGTTGAATGGAAGATTTCCTAAATTTGATGTTCATACAGACCTTAATCAAAAGTATGGAGTGAGAGGTTCTCCTACTGTGGTGGTAAATGATAAGGTAGTTCAAGTAAATCCTCGTTCTCCAGAGAAATTTAAAGAAATAGTATGTGCTTCCTTTTCCTCAGCTCCTCAAGAATGCTCTGAAACCCTTTCTGATAAAGCTTTTTCTCCTGGGTTTGGTTTTAAAGAAGGAGAGGGATCAAGCGGAGGAGGTTGCGGTCAATAAAATAAAGATAAAACTTAAACAAAAATAAAAAGAAGTATGGTTAAAGTTTTTACTACAAAAGTATGCCCTTTTTGTATAAGTTTGAAAGAGTTTTTGAAACAACATAATATTGAATTTGAAGAATTTGATGTGGCAGAAGATGCTGAAGCAAGAAAAGAAATGATTGAAAAATCAGGTCAGATGGGTGTGCCTGTTATTGAGATTGATGGTAAAATAGTAATAGGATTTGATAAAGCCAAGATTTCTGAATTATTAGGGATTAAAGAATAAACTTTTTAAAACTTATATATAACACATAACATGAGGCATATCACAAAACAAATAATTTAGTTTGTTTTAGGTGTTTTATGTTTCATGTTTAGTGTTCTATGGCAAAAACAAAAGTTGCTATCAATGGTTTTGGGAGGATTGGAAGAGCCACATTCCGCAACCTCCTAGAAAAATCACAATCTTTAGAGATAGTAGCAATCAATGATTTAACAGACCCGAAAACTTTGAGTCATTTATTAAGATATGATTCTATCTATGGGATTTATAAGAAACCTGTTAAATTTACAGAAGATGGACTTTTGGTAGATGGAGCTTTTCATGGTAGGAGAATTAAGATTTTAGCCGAAAGAGATCCAGAAAAGCTCCCATGGAAAGAATTAAATATTGATATAGTCTTGGAATGTACAGGTATTTTTAGAAAATATGAAGATTCCAAAAAACACCTGAAAGCAGGAGCAAAAAAAGTGATAATCTCAGCTCCTTCTAAAGATCCTGATAAAATTCCTTCATTTGTTCTGGGAGTTAATGAAGATAAATTAGATTTGAAGAAATACGATATAGTAGATATGGCTTCTTGTACCACTAATTGTTTGGCTCCTATATCCAAAGTATTGAATGAGCATTTTAAGATTAGGAAAGGCTTTATGACTACTATTCATTCTTATACCAACGACCAAAGAATTTTAGACTTACCTCATAAAGATTTAAGAAGGGCAAGAGCTGCTGCTTTGAATATTATTCCAACTACTACTGGAGCTGCAAAGGCAATAGGCAATGTGATACCTGAACTGAAAGGCAAATTAGATGGTATAGCTTTAAGGATACCTACTCCTACTGTTTCTGTAGTAGATTTGGTTTGCGAAGTTGAAAAAGACACAACTGCAGAAGAAGTAAATTTTGTGTTCAAGAAGGCTTCTCAGGAAAAAAGACTCAAAGGAATTTTAGGCGTAGAAGACGCTCCTTTGGTGTCTTCCGATTATATTGGTAATTCTTTTTCAGCTGTGGTGGATGCTCTTTCCACCAAGGCAATAGGCAATTTGGTGAAAATAATAGCTTGGTATGATAATGAATTCGGATATGCTTCAAGATTGGCTGATTTTACTGAGTTTGTTGGAAAGAAGTTATGATTTATTATAAGAGTTAAAGTTTGAGTATTTTAAACGGGCATGTTGTCCCGTTTTTAATATTAGGGTATACTTAAAATATATAAAAATAATAAATAATAAAACTTAAAAAACCATGATAAAAAAAGGCAATTTATATTATCCCGACAAAACCCTTAAAAAAACAGCTTGGATAAAAGATAAAAAGATTTATAAGGAAGCCCAAAGGGATCCTATTAAATTTTGGGATAAATTAGCAAAAGAAATAAATTGGATAAAACCATATAAAAAGGTTTTTTTACATAATCCTCCTTATTTTAAATGGTTCTTGGGAGGAAAATTAAATATTACTCAAAATGCGTTAGACAGGAATCTTGAGAAAAGAAAGAATAAAGTAGCTTTAATTTGGGAACCAGAGCCTATAAGAGAGGAGCCTAGAATCTTCACTTATTATCAGTTATATAGAGCTGTAAATAAATTTGCCAACGCCTTGAAGAAGTTAGGAGTAAAAAAAGGAGACAGGGTTGGTATTTATCTACCAATGATTCCCGAAGTGGTTATTTCAATGTTGGCCTGTGCACGGATTGGAGCTGTGCACAGTGTTGTTTTTTCTGCCTTTTCTTCTACAGCTTTAAGAATAAGATTGCAGGATACACAAGCTAAAATTTTAATTACAGCAGATGGGTATTATAGAAGAGGGAAGGTTATTAATCTAAAAGAAAAGGCAACAGAGGGAATAAGAGATACAAATGTAGAAAAGGTAATAGTAGTGAAAAGGGCAGGAAATAAAATAAAATGGGACAAAAAGAAAGATTTTTGGTTCGGTGATTTAATCATGAACGAAAAAGATGAATGTAAACCAGCAATAATGAACAGTGAAGATTTACTATTTATTCTTTATACAAGTGGGAGCACAGGCAAACCAAAGGGGTGCGAACATGTATGTGGAGGTTATACTGTCCAGGCTTATTGGACTGGTAAGTGGATCTTCGATTTAAAAGATAATGATATTTTCTGGTCTACTGCTGATGTTGGATGGATTACAGGCCATACCTATAGCGTTTATTCTCCTTTATTGAATGGAGCTACTTTTCTCATTTTCGAAGGTGCTCCTAATTGGCCAACATCTGACAGATGGGCTCAAATTATAGAAAAATATGGGGTGACTATTTTCTATACTGCTCCTACTGCAATAAGAATGTTTCAAAAAGAAGTAGAAGATATTTCAAAGCAATATAGTTTCAAGACTTTAAGAATTTTAGGCTCTGTTGGCGAGCCAATAGATGAGAAATCTTGGCTTTGGTATTATAGGGAAGTGGGAGGTAAAAGATGTCCTATAGTTGATACATGGTGGCAGACAGAAACAGGAGGCATTTTAATTACTTCTTTACCAGGAATAGGTCCTTTCAGACCAGCTTATACAGGAATTCCTTTTCCTGGGATAAGATTTAATATTCTTGATAATAAAGGCAAGCCATTACCCGTAGGGAAAGAAGGAAATTTAGTGATGCTTTCTCCTTTTGCTCCTAGTTTATTGAGAGGAGTATATAAAAATCCTAAAAAATACAAAAAGACTTATTGGAGCGAATATGGAGATAAAATATACTTTACCTCAGATGCCGCTTTTAAAGACAAGAATGGATTAATTAGGATTGCAGGAAGAGTTGATGATGTTATTAAGGTGGCAGGACACAGGGTTACTACAGGAGAGTTGGAGAATATTCTCTCAAAACATTCAAATGTTGCTGAATGTGCAGTAGTTGGAGTACCTCATGAAATAAAGGGAGAAGTGCCAGTAGTGTTTGTTGTGTTGAAAAGAAAAGTAAGCCCTGAAAAGATATCGAAAGAATTACATCAAAAAATTAGAGATGAGATAGGACCAATTGCAAAACCCAAAGCAATTTACCTAGTTGAAGATTTACCCAAAACCAGGTCTGGAAAGATAATGAGAAGGATCTTGAAAAGGTTATTTACAGGAGAAAAGCTCGGAGATCTTTCTACTTTATCCAATCCTCAAGCTGTAAAAGAAGTTAAAAATACAATCAAAAAATATGAGACAAGATAAAAATAAAAAATTTATTCTTTGGTTTAAAGAAATTTCAAAAAAAGATACACCTTTAGTGGGCGGTAAGAATGCTTCTTTGGGAGAAATGTTTTCCCAATTAAGCCCAAAAGGAATAAATATTCCAGATGGTTTTGCTTTAACCTCTAAGGCTTTTTGGTACTTTCTTAAAGCAAATAAACTTGATAAAAAATTAAAGAAAATCTTTAAAGAATTTAATCCAAAGAGTCTTAATAGTTTAAAAGCTACAGGAAGAAAAGCTCGTCAGTTGATTTTAAAGAGTAAATTCCCAAAAGATTTACGCCAGGAGATATTAGAGAGCTATAAAAAGCTATCCCAGAAATATGGAGATAAGGAAACAGATGTTGCAGTAAGATCTTCAGCTACAGCAGAAGATTTAAAAACAGCTTCTTTTGCAGGACAGATGGAGACGTTTTTGAATATAAAAGGAGGAGAGGAAGTATTAAAGGCTGCCAAGAAATGTATAGCTTCTTTGTTTACTGATAGAGCGATTTCATACAGAGAGGAGAAAGGATTTAATCATCTAAAGATTGCTTTGTCTGTTGGTATTCAAAAAATGGTAAGATCAGACTTAGCTTCTTCCGGGATTATGTTTACTATGGACACTGAGACGGGTTTTCAAAATGTAGTGCTGATTACTTCTATTTTTGGGATAGGAGAAATGATTGTTCAGGGCAAGATAACTCCAGATGAATTTTATGTCTTCAAGCCCACGCTTAAAAAAGGATATAAATCAATAATTATTAGAAATTTAGGCAGAAAGACCAAAAAATATGTTTACGACAAGAAAGGGGGTTTGAAAGAAGTAAAAGTCCCAGAAAGAGAACAAAGGAAATTTTCTTTAACAGACAGGGAAGTTTTAACATTAGCTCGCTGGGCTTGCCAAATTGAAGATCATTATAAGTTTCCTCAAGATATTGAGTGGGCAAAGGATGGGAAGACAAATAAATTATTTATTGTTCAATCAAGACCTGAGACTGTGCATGCTGCAAAAACAGGGAGTACTTACCAAGAATATGAAATTAAGACCAAGAAAACCCCAGTTTTAAAAGGGATTCCTGTAGGCAACAAGATAGGTCAGGGTAGAGTAAAAGTGATTCCAAATGTTTCAGAGATAAGAAAATTTCAAAAAGGAGAGGTTTTGGTGACAAGAATGACTGATCCAGATTGGGTTCCTATAATGAGAATGGCTTCTGCTATTGTCACTGATGAAGGAGGAAAGACTTGCCATGCTGCCATAGTGAGTCGTGAGTTAGGTATTCCTTGTTTGGTGGGTACAAAAAAAGCAACCCATATTTTAAAGACAGGACAGGAAGTGACAGTAGATTGTACCAAAGGAAGAGTATTCTTAGGAAAGGTACCATTTAAGATTAAAAAATATAATTTGAAGAAAATTCCTAAATTGCCGGTAAGAATTGTGTTAAATGTTGGGGCTCCAGAGATTGCTTTTAAAGCCTCTTTTCTTCCCGCAGATGGGGTGGGTTTAGCAAGAGAAGAGTTTATTATTGCAGAGAAGATAAGAATTCATCCTTTGGCTCTTTATCATTACAACAAGATAAAAGATAAAAAGGTTAAAAAAGAGATAGAGAGGTTAACGGTTGGGTACAAAGACAAAAAACAATATTTTATTGATAAGCTTGCAGAGGGAATTTCTCAGATAGCTGCTGCGTTTTATCCTCGTGAGATTATCGTGAGGCTTTCAGATTTTAAAACAAATGAATATGCAGCATTAATTGGAGGAGAACAATTTGAGCCGAAAGAAGCAAATCCGATGTTAGGGTGGAGAGGAGCTTCAAGATATTATGATAAAGACTTCAGACCTGCTTTTGAGATGGAGTGTCAGGCTCTTAAAAAAGCCAGAGAGGTGTTTGGATTAAAGAATATATGGGTAATGGTACCGTTCTGTCGTACAGTTGAAGAAGGTAAGAAAGTTTTAGATTTAATGGCAAAGAATGGTCTTAAAAGAGGAAAAGACGGTTTAAAGGTTATTGTAATGTGTGAAATTCCCTCAAATGTAATATTGGCTAAGAAGTTTTTAGATATTTTTGACGGAATGAGTATTGGTTCAAATGATCTCACACAGCTTACTTTAGGAATGGATAGAGATAGTGCAAAGATAGCTTATATTGGTGATGAGAGAAATGAGGCTGTAAAGACCTTGATTGCAAAAGTGATAAAAGAATGTAGGAAAAGAAAAAAGTATGTGGGAATCTGTGGAGAAGCACCAAGCTATTTCCCAGAATTTGCTGAGTTTTTATTAAAAGAAGGAATAGGAGCTATTTCTTTGAATCCAGATACAGTAATCAAAACTACCTTATCTCTTGCTAAAAAAAAGGTCAAAAAATAAATTTATAAATCATTATTATTATGTTATTAAGAGAACATTTATTAAAAAATGTTAATAAGAATTTAGCATCTTTGATTTTTGAGATAAGTAAGATGTATGAGTTGATAAAGAGAGAACTTCCTTATAGAAGAGGTTCTACTAACAGGAGAAATGTATATGGAGAGATTCAGCTGGTTGTTGATGATTGGGCTAATGATTTTATAATAGGTGAGCTTGAAAAAACAGGTCTGGTAAAGACTGTAGTTTCTGAAGAAGAAGCAGATGTTGTTAAAATAAACAAGAAGGGTATTTTTAATATCAGTCTTGATCCTTTAGATGGTTCTTCGAATATAGAAAGCAATAATTTAGTCGGAACCATAATAGGAATTTATAAGAAAGACTTTCCTACACCGGGAAGAAATATAATAGCTGCAATGTATATGTTATATGGACCTGTGGGTACCTTGGTGTATGCCACAAAGAAAGGAGTGCATGAATTTTTATTGACTGATGATGGGTTTGTTCTAACAAGAAGTAATATAAGGTTGCCAAGGAAAGGAAAATTATATAGTATTGGAGGATTGAGAAAAGACTGGATTCCAGAGTTTAAAAAATTTGTTGAAGAGATAGAAGAAAAAGGATATAAATTAAGATATGGAGGTTCTTTTGTTGGGGATTCAAATCAGATTTTGCATTATGGTGGAATCTTTGGGTATCCTTCTTTGATAGGCAAACCAGAAGGCAAATTGAGGCTTGTTTCCGAATCAAATCCCATCTCCTTTATTATTGAACAAGCTGGAGGTCGTTCTTCAAATGGTAAAAAATCTATATTAGATTTAGAATATACTTCTTTGCAACAAAGAACTCCTACTTATGTGGGAAATAAAAAATTAATTAAAGAATTAGAAAAGGCTTTAAAAAATAAATAATTTATTTTTAAAAAACTATGAAAAAAGCATCAAAACCCAAAATTACAGCAAAAGATGTACTTGTGCCTTTGGATGTACCAAAAAGCATGAGAAGGAAGTATATTGAGAACTATTTAAATATGACCAGATATTCTGGAAGATTGATGCTTTTTGCAGGAGATCAGAAGATAGAACATTTGAACAATGATTTTTATGGAGAGGGAATTCATCCAGATGATGCTGATCCCGAACATCTCTTTCGTGTAGCAAGCAAAGGAAAGATAGGAGTTCTTGCTACCCAGAGAGGTCTTATTGCAAAATATGGAGCTGATTATAGAAATGTGCAATATTTAATAAAACTAAATTCAAAAACAAATCTTATTAAAACAGAACAGAGAGATCCTCTTAATGGAAAAATTACTGATATTGAAGAAGCAATCGAATTTCAAAAGATTTCAGGATTAAAAATATTGGGTGTTGGTTATACAGTTTATCTTGGGAGCGAGTTTGAGGCAGAAATGCTGAGAGAGGCTTCAAGAATGGTATATGAAGCTCACAAACACGGTCTTTTGACAGTAATCTGGATGTATCCCAGAGGCAAGGCTGTGAAAGATGAAAAAGATGCTCATTTAATTGCAGGCGCTACTGGGGTTGCTGCTTGTCTTGGTACAGATTTTGTTAAGATAAATCCTCCAAAAAAAGAAGGAAAATATGTAACAGAATTATTAAAAGAGGCAGTTTTGGCT
>Ga0190360_1000195_pt1 | contig 33919 bp, 33 predicted proteins | sample 48721834_MG_FD_161271 | JGI IMG/M metagenome (GOLD analysis project Ga0190360, IMG submission 161271) | Hydrothermal vent microbial mat bacterial communities from Southern Trench, Guaymas Basin, Mexico - 4872-18-3-4_MG | ecosystem: Environmental > Aquatic > Marine > Hydrothermal vents >...
CTAAGTAGTGTCCCGATTCATGGGCGAGGAGAATCGCCATAATAGTTCCCGCAAAATAAAGACCTTTAAGGATAACTTCTGGATGGCTGAGGAGGTTTCCTATCAACCCACTCCTTCCTAAGTCCATCTCCTCGAAGGCGAGATAGTTTAGTATTCCCACGAAGAGAGTTGTCCCCAAGGTGAGAAGAAATAGAAGGAGGTTCAACCATATCTTTTTTCTCCTTTTTCTGAGGAGTATTTTTTCCCCTTCTTCGGTTAGTTCGTGATAGAAATAAGGTTTTTCCTCCATCTCCTTCCTCTTCGGTTTAAGATATCCTCATTTTCCCTTGAGGTCAAGGAGGTTTCCTTGAATCCGTTTCTGGTATGTGGTATAAGGTAGGGGCAATTTCCGAGGAGGAAGATGTATCCGCAGGTAGTGATACTGGGAAGGCCCAATGTGGGTAAATCAACCCTATTTAACCGGATTACCCGGAGCAGGCGGGCTATTGTAGATCCCACCCCGGGTATCACCCGGGATTGTCTTATCTCGGAGGTGGAGTGGGAGGGTAAGAGGTTCAATCTCATCGATACCGGAGGCCTTGATCTTTTCACTGATGATTCTCTTTTCGAGAAGGTGCGGGAGCGGGTACTCTCAGTTGTAGAGGAGGCGGATGTCCTCCTTTTTGTGGTTGACGCCAAGACCGGGGTTTCCCCACTGGATGAGGAGTTGATCCAGCTTATTCGTCGCTACGATAAGCCCTTTATATTGGTGGTGAACAAGATCGATGAAGAAAAACATCTCGTCAATCTGTACCAGTTCTATGAACTTGGACTCTCCGAGGTAATCCCTATCTCCGCGGAGCATAATCGGGGAATAGGGAGGTTGCTCGATCGGGTGGTCTCTTTGATCCCCTCGGTTTCGAAAGAGGAGGAACCGGAGGAAGAGACGAAGCTGGTGGTGGTGGGAAGGCCCAATGTGGGCAAGTCAACCTTGGTCAACCGACTTATTGGAGAGGAGAAGGTACTCGTTCATGAAAAGCCGGGAACTACACGCGATGCGGTTGATTTGGTTTTCTCCTATAAGGGAAAGAGATATCGGATAATCGATACGGCGGGGATAAGGAGAAAAAGCAGGATCAAGGAGCGTTTCGAGGTGGTGAGTGTTCTTAAAGCACGAGGGAGTCTCGAGCGAGCGGAGGTGGCTATTCTTCTTCTTGATGCTGAGGAAGGAATCACCAGCCAAGATGTCGCTATCGCTCATTTCACTCATAGTGCTGGAGTGGGACTGGTGATAGCGATGAACAAGTGGGATCTCCTTCCGAAAAGGAAGGGGCTGGAAGAGGCATATCGGGCGAGGATCAAGGAAAGGCTTAAACCGATTGACTATTCGCCCATCCTCTTCATTTCAGCGAAAGAGGGAAGGGGTGTTTACCGAGCGGTTGAGGCAGCGGAGAAGGTGGCAGAAAATAGGAGAAGAAGGATACCCACCGGTGTTTTGAATCAGTTCTTAAGAGGGATTATTTCTCGATATCGTCCTCCGGCGTCCAGGAAGGGGTTTCCTAAGATCTATTATGGTACCCAGGTTTCGGTTAGCCCGCCTACTTTTGTCCTCTTCGTTAACGATCCGGATCGGATCTCCAAGAATTATCTTCGTTATCTGGAGAACAGGTTCCGCGAGGCGTTTGATTTCACCGGGACGCCGCTGGTGATAAAGCTTAGAAAGAGCGAGTAGGAAGCTAATTTGATTGACGTCTCCTCCTCTCTTGTGGTAAACTTTTAAAAAATACGGTAGTTTTAAGAGGAGAGAAAGAGTTGGTATTCTTCAATTATGCTACCAAGGAGATAACCGCTAAGATAGTCTATTATGGACCGGGCCTTAGTGGTAAGACTACCAATCTCCAGTACATCTACAACAGCCTTCCCCAGGGGAACAAGGGGAAGATGATATCCCTGACTACTGCCGATGATAGGACCCTCTTTTTTGACTTTCTTCCCATCGAGCTTGGAACAATAAAAGGGATGCACATCAGAATCCAGCTTTACACCGTTCCGGGGCAGGTCTTTTATAACAGCACCAGGAAGTTGGTACTTCAAGGTGTCGATGGATTGGTTTTCGTTGCCGATTCTCAGAAGGAGATGCTTGAGGCGAATCTGGAGAGCTGGGACAATTTGGAGAAGAACTTGAAGGAGCAGGGAAGGAGGCTCAGAGACATTCCCCATGTGGTTCAGTATAATAAACGGGACCTGCCGAACATTATGCCTGTCTCCGATATCAATACGATGTTGAACAAATACGGTGCCCCTTATTTCGAGGGGATAGCGATAAGGGGGGTGGGGGTTTATGAATCTCTTAGAGAGGTAGCGAAGTTGGTTCTCACCAGGATATCGCAGGAGTACGGAGGGGCGGAGATAGATACTTCTGCAATTAAGGAGTCGCACGAGGTGTTGGCTACCTCCCCACCGGAGGCTATTGCTACTACTCCTCCGAAGACACTTGAGGAAAGGGAGGGAGATCTTTCGGAGATTATTCAGGAGGTGAGTGCAAAAAGAGCAAAGGTTAGCGCGAATAAGGTCGATGAGTTGGAGGATTTTTACGAAATTCAGGCAGGAGATCTTGATATAGGTGATGAGATAATCACCGAGAGTGATTTTGTTTCTTCTGAAAGGAAGGCTTCCTCCATCATTGCTGATAAGACTGAGAAGAGGGGGACACCGTCCCTGAAGAAGCCGAAAGCTGCCAAAATTGAAGAGAAGGAAATCTCCCTTCCCGTTTCTATCACCGTTGATAAGGATGTTGAACTCGTTCGCCTTAAATTGAACCTCGAGATAAAGATCACAAAAAAATAATAACCTGAGAAATAAAGGTGAAAGGTAAGACTTTCGCAATCTTCTTCCTTTTTCTTGGCTTTGAGTGTTTCCTCTTTGGGTTTCAGGGGCTTTCCAAGAAGGATCTGGAAAGGTTGAAGCCATCTGAGCAAATGGACCTCATTCCCGCCAAGAAGCTCAAGGGTATTTCCCTTATAGCCCATATCGATTGGTCTCCCGATGGCAAGTCGGTCGCCTTTGATGATGGGAAGGATATATTCATCTATGAACTGAAGGGTGATACCCTTCGCCGGCTTACCAACTCAAATGAGGAGAAGGTGGTCCTTTCCCGGAGAAGGAGAAAGGTAGAGGTTCCGGTTAGGTATAGCTTCCCCAGGTTCTCGCCTGATACTAAGTTTATCGTTTGCGTTCGTTTCTTAAATGAGGATAGCGATTTGGTCATCTTTTCCTTGCCTGATGGAGAGAGGTTTCCTCTTCCTAACACTAAAGGAGGAACCGAGCCAGCCTGGACCCCAGAAGGGAGGCGGTTGGTATTTATTAAGGATCGGCAGATTTTTATAGTGAACCGGGATGGAAGTGAGCTTAACCAGCTTACGGATTTAGTCTATGCCTCCTCACCGAGTTGTCCCAGGAGATTGGGTAGAATAGCTTTTATCTCTGGTCTTTACAACGACCTTGGGATCTACCAGATGAGTTTTAACGGTAGTGACATCAGGCTGGTGAGAAAGATCCCAGGCCTTATCTCCTTCTCCTATTCTCCCGATGGTAATCTTATAGCCTATTGTGCCAAGAAGGAATGGGCGTTAGTGAGTTTATATGTTATGGATGCTGAGGGCAACATTGTGCGGGAGATATCGGAGGTAAGCAATACCAATCCGGGCTCTCCCTGTTGGGATGAGACGGGAAGGAAGATAGCTCTACCTGAGGAGGCGCTTAATGGGGGGTTCAAGGTAGTTGTCTTCGAGCTTAGGGTTAAGTCTCTGATATTTGGCAAGCTAATAGGTATCCTCTTAATCATAGGGTTGGCTGGTGCTGCTGGTTTTGCCACTTACTGGGTCTTAAGGTTTTACTCCGCAAGGAGAAAGCCGTTAGCGGTGCCTCAACCTATCGATTCTACTTCTTTGGAGGAGGCGGAAGAGGAAGAAGCCCTCTTAGGAGATGAAACTCCTACGGTAAAGCTTTCGCCGAGGTCTTCTGGTTCAAAGGGGAGAGGGGATATTACTGCTGAAACTGAGATAAAGGCTCCGGGTAAGGTTAAAGGCAGGGTTTTATCGGATTTTGGTGAGCCTCTTCCCGAGGTGCGAGTTGACATCCTCGATGGTGTGGGTGATGTGATAAAGGAGGTAAGGAGTACTCCTGATGGCTCTTTTTCCTTCGATGAGGTTCGCCCAGGGACATACACTATAGCCGCTCGCGCCTCAGGCTATCTTTCGGGAAGCGAGTCGAAGAAAATCCTGGCTATTAGTCCGGGAGAGGAAGTTTCGGTGGAGCTCATCCTGGAGAAGCCGGTATTTAAGGTGGTTGGGGAGCTCTACGATACCACTAATCAATTTCCCCTTCCCGATGCCACCATCGAACTAATAGATGAGAGCACCAAGGAAGTAAGGACCACCAAGACGGGGGCTAACGGAGAATTTGAGTTTTCCGATTTGAAGCGGGGAAGAAATTATATACTTCAGGCGTCAAAAGAGGGCTATAAGCGGGTTTTCCGTTCGCGGGCGGTCTTCACTCCTGGTGCTTCCAAAATTGTTTCGAAACAGCTCGAGCTCGCTCCTGGCTATGGGGTTTTGCGAGGAGCGGTTTTGGACGATGAGACCAAGGAAGGAGTGGGCGAGGTGATTGTGATACTGAAAGGTAGAGGGGACCTTTCCTATGAGGACGCTACCTTCACCGACAATGAGGGGAAATTCCAATTCCTGAAGCTTCCCGAAGGGGGATTCTCCCTTTCCTTTTTAAAGGATGGATATACTGAGGAGACGAGGGAGGTGGAAGTTTTTGCTGGGATGGATAAATTTATCGAGGTTCCCTTTAAAAGATTTGGTTCAGCAGGTGGTATAGTAAGAGGAAAGGTGTTGACTATCAGGGGCACCTTTATTTCTGGGGCTACCGTGAAGCTGGTCGATCGGGAGGGGAAGCTCGTTGCTACCACCCTCTCTTCAGAGGAGGGGGATTACCTTATAAAAGGGGTCTCTCCAGGAGCTTATCAGCTTAGCGCGGTTAAGGAGGGGGTGGGGAGGAGGGACGAGGTGATATTGTTAAAGTCAGGTGACGAGATAACCCTTCCTCTGGTGCTTAAGGAGAGGGATGTGGAGTTGTTCCGATGACAAAGAAGGATTTGGCTGAGGTGATATATCACAGGCATGGGGGGCTTTTAAAAAAAGAGGCGCTTAATCTGGTGGACCTTATTTTCTCCCTAATCGCTATGAGGTTGAAACGGGGGGAGAAGGTTAAGATATCCAGTTTTGGGGTTTTTTTTATAAGAAGGAAGAACGAAAGGGAGGTGGTGAATCCACAAACAGGGGAAAGACAGTCGATTCCCTCACACTACTCGGTTGTGTTCAAGCCATCCCAGCTTTTTGTGAAGCGTCTCAATTTGAACTCCACCCGGATGACCCGTTATGACAAGTGATAAGCTTAAGAACAGGATGTTGGGCGAAAAGCTCTACTTTAAGATAGGAGAGGTGGCGGAAATCGTTGGTGTTCCCCCTTATGTCCTTAGGTATTGGGAGACGGAGTTTAAACCCCTTTCCCCAGAGAAGAATTCTTCGGGACAGCGGATTTATTCCCGCCGTGATGTCGAGATCGTTCTTAAGATAAAGAAACTCCTTTACGAAGAGAGGTACACCATCGCTGGTGCGAGGAAGAAACTCGTTGAAGAGCTGGCTGGAAGGAGAAAGGAGGGAGTTCCACCCATTTCTGCCTCTGGCGGGGATGAGGCGAGGGATATATTGAGGAGGGTGAAAAAAGAGCTTAGCGATCTCTTGACAATCTTGGAGCGAGATGTTAATAAATGAATCGGGTCGGGACGTGGCGCAGGCTGGTTTAGCGCGCTGGACTGGGGGTCCAGAGGTCGGAGGTTCAAATCCTCTCGTCCCGACCATTTTTTGTTATCTTTCACGAGGGAATTATGGCGATCATATTGGTGACCAATGATGACGGTATCCTTTCATCCGGGATAAAGATGTTGGCTGAGGAGCTTGAGGCGGTAGGCGAGGTATGGGTGGTGGCTCCTGAGCGAGAGGTGAGCTCGGTAAGCCATGCCATTACCCTTAATCAACCGCTCCGAGCGGAGAAGATCGCCCCTCAGAGATATGCGGTATGTGGCACCCCTACCGACTGCGTTCTCCTTGGGGTGCTTAAATTGCTTCCAGCAAAGCCTGCCCTTGTTGTCTCCGGGATAAACAGAGGGGTGAACCTTGCTGACGATATCACCTATTCGGGCACCGTTGCAGGAGCTATGGAGGGGGCGTTGCTCGGTATTTCATCCTTTGCCATCTCTTTTGAGGATTCCGACGGTGATTTCAAAAAGCCAGCTTTGTTTGCCAAGGTTTTATCCTCTAAACTTATTAAGTCCCCCCTTCCCCCAGGGAGGTTTCTCAATGTCAATGTGCCCTCTTCCGAGATCAAAGGGGTCAGAATCACGCGACAAGGAAGGAGAAGCGGAGGGGAATCGGTTCTGGAGCGGGTTGACCCCCGAGGGAAGCTCTATTACTGGATTGGTCCCCAACATTATCCCGAGGGAGAGCCGGAGGATACTGACATTGGCGCTTTGAAAAGAGGCTATATCTCAATCACCCCCCTTAGGCTCGATTTGACGGATTACCAACTACTTCCCCAGTTGAAAGAGGATTGGGAAAAGGAATTTGCCTCGTTTCTTGAAGGATGAATAATGGGCAAAAGCGGTTCAGAGAAGCGTCCTCATATCATCCGGAGGTTGTACGATTGGGTTCTTCATTGGGCAGAGACCCCGTATGGGAGCCCTGCTTTATTCGGGCTCGCTTTTGCCGAATCCTCCTTTTTCCCTGTTCCCCCTGATGTTCTCCTCATCGCCCTTTCGATCAGCAAGCCCAAGCGGTCTTTTTTCTACGCCGCGATATGTTCTGTAGGATCAGTGATCGGTGGAATGTTCGGTTACTATATCGGGCTCCAGCTTTTCAACCTTGTTGGCGAGCGGATACTTACCTTCTATGGGGTAATGAATGAGTACTATCGGATAAAGCATCTTTATGAGACATATAACGCCTGGGCAGTGGGGATCGCCGGATTTACCCCTATACCGTACAAGGTGTTCACTATAGCGGCGGGAGCGTTCAAGATAAACTTTGCCGTGTTTCTTGTTGCCTCTACAATTAGTCGTTCTGCCCGTTTTTTCTTGGTTGGAGGTTTGATCTATAAGTTCGGCGCCAAAATAAGGGAGTTCATTGAACGCTATTTCAACCTCCTTACCATCATATTTGTGGTCGCTCTGGTCCTCGGGTTTTTTCTTGTTAAGTATTTGCTCAAATAAAAAGGGGCTTGTCAGGGGAGGGGTTTTAATTTATATTTTTAGCAGAGTGGTCGGGGCGTAGCGCAGACTGGTTAGCGCGCCTGCTTCGGGAGTAGGAGGTCGGAGGTTCAAATCCTCTCGCCCCGACCATTGTTGCTCTTAACTTTCTCTTAAGTAAGGTCTTCTTTATGATTGCCCGAAGGTTTTTCATCTCGGGAAGGGTGCAGGGGGTTGGTTTTCGTTACTTCGCCATTGCTCAGGCGAGTGAGCTCGATATTACCGGTTGGGTTCGTAATCTTCCTGATGGCCGAGTAGAGGTTTATGCCGAGGGGGAGAAGGAGAGGATCGAGGAGTTTTATCACCGACTCTCCAAAGGTCCTCCGGCTGCTATTGTCGTTTCCGTAGAGGTAAAGGAGGAGACGCCGAAGGGTTCATATCAGTCGTTTATGGTCAAATATTAACCATCCCAAAGGAGGATAACCAGTGACAAATTTAGCCGAGAAGATTCGGGATATACCAGATTTTCCCAAGAAAGGTATTATTTTTAAAGATATCACCACTCTTTTGAAGGATAAAGAGGCATTTCGGGAAGCGGTTGACCGCCTGGCTGAGCCCTTTGAGGGGAAACCGGTCGATTTGGTGTTGGGCATTGAATCTCGAGGTTTTATCTTCGCCGCTGCAGTTGCTTATAAGCTGGGGGTGGGTTTCATTCCGGCACGGAAACCGGGGAAGCTCCCCGCAGAGACGATTTCCGCCACCTATGAGCTCGAATATGGCACCGATTCCATCGAGCTCCATCGCGATGCAATAAAATCGGGGCAGAATGTTCTCATCGTGGATGACCTAATCGCCACTGGGGGAACGGCGAAAGCAGCCTGTGAGTTGGTGGAGAAGCTGGGCGGTAAGGTTTTAGGGGTGGCTTTTCTTATTGAGCTCACTTTCTTGAAGGGAAGGAATAAGCTTAGGGATTACGATGTTTTCTCACTTATAGAATTTTAATAAGCGAACCCCCCTTCTTTTGCTCGGCAGAGTAAGAAGGGGGGTTTTTTATTAAAACCTCACGCCTCCCAAGATGACATAAGTAAAGCTCGCGCCGGTAGCGAATGAACGGAGTGCCTGTAGCTCTACAGTAAAAGCGGGTCCATGACTCATTCCGAATTCAAGTCCTCCGATGAGATGCATCCCTGTGTTTTTGGAGAAGGTTAGGTCAACATTATCTCCCCAAAGGATATTGCTCATCAGGCCAAATCCTACTCCTACCACCGGCTTTACCCCAGAAAGGTTGGGTCTTACCTTCAGGTTGATGAACCCATTTAGGGGTACGGAGCTGATGTTATTCGAACTATGGTAGGCGGTTTGGATCTCAAGTCCCAAAGCCACCATATCTCCGATGTAATAGTCACTTCCTGTGGAGATGAGCCATCGTTCGGAGATTCCCCCCACATCGGGATGAACGATTATCCCACCTTTCAAAAAACCGCCACCATAAGCAAGTGAAGCTACCAATAAGATGCTCACCCCTATTGCTATTTTCTTCATAAAGGACCTCCTTCTCCCACCTAATTATCAGATTTCACAATAATTATATCAGATTATAGCGGAGATAAAAAGGAAAAAATTTTTAAATTTTGTCCTTCCCCTGGGTTATTGTGGTATAATAAATTCTAAATTGGAAGGAGGGAGAGTTTCCTTTCTGGAAGGAAAAAGCATCAAAAGATTTTCAAGGGGGTGTGAAGATGGGGATACTTTCTAACTTGAGGAAAACGCTGAGGAATGGTGGGACAGTGGTAGAGGAGAAAAGGGAGATACGCCAGACTCGTACCGGCGCCCCTATAAAACCGATCACCCGTGGTTTGCCAAAAACGGTGGAATCGCTATGCCCTGAATGCTTGAAGGTGATTCCGGCGCGTATGTTCGAAGAAAACGGTAGGGTGATGATGGAGAAGACCTGCCCCGAGCATGGATACTTCAAGGACCTCTACTGGTCGGATGTGGACCTGTATCTTAAGGCAGAGCGGTGGCACTTTATGGATGGGGAAGGGTTTGAAAATCCCCTTACCGAGAATACCAAGGGCTGCCCTTATTCCTGTGGTCTTTGTAATCTTCATACCAGTACCAGCTGTTTGATCAACATCGATCTCACTAATCGGTGTAATCTCAGTTGTCCCATCTGCTTTGCCAATGCTAATGCTGCTGGTTTCGTGGTGGAGCCCACCTTCGATCAGGTGGTGGAGATGCTTAGACGTCCTCGCGAGGAGAAACCAGATCCCGCCACTGCGGTTCAGTTCGCCGGGGGCGAGCCAACACTTCACCCCCAGTTTGTGGAGATAATAGCCGCAGCAAGAGAGTTGGGTTATACTCATATCCAGGTGGCCTCCAATGGTTTGAAGTTCGCTGATTTTGATTTTACCCTTCGGTGCAAGGAAGCAGGCCTTCATACCATTTACCTCCAGTTTGATGGGGTGGATGACACAGTTTATGAGAAAACGCGGGGGAGAAAGCTTTTCGCCATCAAGGATAAGGTGGTGGATAACTTCCGCAAAGCGGGGATGAAGGTAGTTCTTGTTCCCACCATAGTAAATACGATTAACGATCATCAGGTTGGTCCTATCCTCCTTTATGCCATCGAGAACCGAGATGTGATCTCCGGGATCAGTGCCCAGCCGGTTACCTTCACCGGGAGGATAGATGCTACTGAGCGGATGAAAATGCGGTTTACCCTTCCCGATATGGCGCGCTGTATTGAGGAGCAAACAGGTCTTATCTCTACCAAGGACGACTGGTATCCAGTGAGTTGCGTCTCTCCTTTTCCCAAATTCATAAAGGCACTTACCGGGACCAAAATGGTGAATGTTACCTGCCATCCTCACTGTGGATTGGGAACATTCATCTACATTGACAAAGATGATAATGTTTATCCAGTTACCAGGTTCGTTGATGTCGAGGGGTTCCTTACCGAGCTTTATGAACGGGCGGAGAGGCTGGAACATTCTTGGCTTAAACTTCCTGCAAAGCTTCTCTTTTACCATAACTTTAAGAAATATTATCGGGAGGAGTATGCTCCACCTGGTCTCTCCTACTTTGACTTTATCGAATCTCTCTACGGGTTGATCGATAAAAAGATAGGAAGAAGCGGTAAATGGGGGAAAGATGGGATAAGCTATATGTTCGTTGCCGGGATGCACTTTATGGACGCTTACAATTACCAGACGGAGAGGGTTCGTCGTTGTGTTATCCATTACTCCACACTTGACGGCAAGATATACCCCTTCTGCAGCTACAACTCAGGTCCTACCAATCGAGATCGGGTAGAACGGGAGTTCGCCATCCCACTCGAGGAGTGGAGAAAGAGGCAGGAAAGGTAATGTTTATTGGGGGGAAAATTAAGGGCGGGAAGACCCGCCCTTTTTATTTTCTCTAAGCAAGGTTGTTAGGTAGGACCGATTAGCCCTTTTTCTTTATGTCATAGAGCTCCTTTGCCTTTACTGCGATGTGTTCAGCGGAGAGGCTAAATTCCTTTATTAGCTCCCAGGGATAGCCAGATTCGCCAAAGCGATCGTCAACTCCAACCATATCCATCAAGATCGGCTTCTTATAGAGCTCCCGGGCACGAACCACTACCGCTGCCACCCGGTTTCCCAATCCTCCTATTTGATGCTCCTCAGCGGTGAGGATGACCCCGGTATCACGGGCAGCACGGATAATCGCCTCTTCATCGATCGGTTTCAGAGTGTGGAGGTTTATTATCCTTGTCTCTATCCCGTGCTCCTTCTTCAGGATGTAAGCAGCGCGCATCGCCTCGGGTACCATTGGTCCGCAAGCGATGATGGTTATGTCTTCGTTTTCTGAGGTGTACTCCGATTCCAGCTTCGTCTCGAAGGCATCGATGAATCGAGGTTTCTCCTCTCGAAACCTTATAACATTTGCTTTACCGAAGACGAAGGGGGTCTCTTCAGTGGTGACTATCGGAGTGGCCTCTCGGGCAAATCGGACATATGCAGGTCCCACCAGATCGAGGATGATATATTTGGTTGCCTTTTTTGTCTCGATGGAATCACAGGGGACGACTACCCGCATATTTGGGAGGCCGGTCATCTGGAAGAGGTCCTCCAATGCCTGGTGGGTAGCCCCATCAGGACCAACGGAAACCCCGCCGTGGGCTCCAGCGATCTTCACATTGAAATCGCCGTAACAAACGGTCGTACGCACCTGGTCGAGGTTCCTTCCCGCAGAAAAGACGGCATAGGTTCCGAATACGGCGATCTTTCCTTCTTTAGCCAGCCCCGCAGCTACTCCGGTAGCGCTCTGTTCTGCGATCCCCATTGAGAGGAAACGGTTCTTCCTCTCCGGATGGTTGGCGTAAAAGTCGCTTATCTTGATCGAACCGGAAATATCACAACCGAGGGCAATGATCCGTTCGTCATCACCGATTTCATCGAGCGCTTTGCCGAAGCCCATTCTGGTAGGCTCCATATCCACTTTCATATTGTTCGCTTCGTTCCACCAGTAGTTCCGGCTGAACTTAGGCATCTTGGCGTTGAGTTTCTCCTCCACCTTCTTCTGGTATTCCTCAGCCTTGGCGAGGAGTTTGTCCACCGGCAGATCCACCTTGAGTTGAGCGAGTGCCTCCTTCATCTGTTCTACAGTAGGTGCTTTGCCATGCCAACCCGCCCGGTCTTCCATAAAGTCGACCCCTTTACCCTTTATCGTATGAGCGATGATCACGGTGGGTTTACCCTTTATCCCCTCTGCCTTATCCAGCGCCTCCAGTATCTCCTCAATGTTGTGGCCATCGATCTCGATTACCTCCCAGCCGAAGGAGCGATATTTGTCCGCTAAGGGGTCGATATCCATTACTTCGCGTACCCAGCCATCTATCTGGAGCCGGTTTTTGTCCACTATGGCGGTTAGGTTGTCCAGCTTGTAATGTCCCGCTTCCATTATCGCTTCCCATATCTGCCCTTCCTGTTGCTCGCCGTCTCCCATAATGCAGTAGACCCGATAGTCTTTATTATCCAACTTACCCCTCAGGGCGATACCGATGGCAATGCTCAACCCCTGTCCCAGGGAGCCGGTTGAAGCCTCCATTCCGGGAAGCTTCTTCCAATGGGGATGACCCTGGAAGGGGCTCCCCAGCTTCCTTAGGGTCATAACCTCTTCCGGATCGAAATATCCGGCAAACGCCATCGCCATATAGATGGCTGGCGCCTTATGGCCCGTAGAGAGGATGAGCCTGTCGCGATCTTCCCAATAGGGGTTTTTGGGATCGATCCGCATCTTGTTGAGATAGAGAGCAGCCATAATGTCCATAACCGAGAGACTTCCTCCGGAATGGCCCGAACGAGCGGCGGCAAGCGCTACCAAGGTGTAAGCGCGCATAAGATTGGCTGCCTCTTTGAGCTCAGCTGGAGATAGTTTTTTTACCACCTTTCCTGTTTTGGAATCGATTATTGGCATCTTCTTCCTCCTTGAAATGAGATTCGGTTAAAGTGCTCGGATGGCTTTATCTATCCGAGAGAGTGCTTCTTTGATATTCTCTAAGGAATTAGCATAGGAAAGCCGGAGATAACCTTCACCATATTTCCCGAAAGCGGTCCCCGAGAGAACCGCTACCCCCGCTTCCTCCAAGAGATAGCTTTCCAAAAACCTGCTGTCCTTTCCCGTTCCCGTTATATTGGGGAAGACATAGAAAGCACCCTTCGGCTTGCGACAGCTTATACCGGGTATCTTATTCAATCCCTCGACTATGACATCGCGCCTCCTGGTAAATTCCGCCACCATACCCCTTACATCATCCCAGGGACCGGTAAGTGCTTCCACCCCTGCCTTTTGGGTGAAACCGGCATTGCAGGAGTTTGAATTTATCATCAACTTGGTGATCTGTTCCGCAAGCTCGACGGGCATTACCCCATAGCCCAGACGCCAACCGGTCATAGCAAAGGTCTTGGAGAAACCGTCGAGGATGATCGTCCGTTCCTTCATCCCCGGCACCTTGGATATCGAATGATGCTTCTCCCCATCATAGAGGATCTCACTATAGATCTCATCTGAGAGGACATATATGTCGTGTTTCTTGGCGAGCTCAGCTATTTGGGAGAGATCGTCTTCGGTGAGTACTCCACCAGTTGGGTTCTGAGGGGAGTTTATGATGATGAGCTTCGTCCTGTCAGTGATCAGCCCTGCGAGCTCTGAGATATCGAGCCTGAAATCCTTCTCCTCCTTTAGGGGAATGGGAACCGCCTTTGCTCCTACGAAGTTGATCACCGATTCGTAGATGGGATAGCCAGGATTGGGATAGATGACCTCGTCCCCCTCATCCACCAGAGCGAGGATGGTGAAGAAGATTATTGATTTACCACCGGGAACGGCGACCACTTCTTTAGGGTCAATCTCGATCCCCCGCGTCTTGCTTATGTATTCGGCGATCGCCTTTCTCAGTTCAGGTATACCAGCGGCTGGGGTATAGTGAGTCCACCCCTTCTCTATCGCCTCAACGCCCGCCTTGCGGATGTTTTTCGGAGTGTCGAAATCTGGTTCACCTATTTCGAGGTGAATTATACTTTTTCCCTGTGCCTCGAGTTCTTTGGCTTTCGCCAATACTTCGAAGGCGGTCTCAGTACCTAATCTGCTCATTCTCTTGGCTAATTTCATTATTCCTCTCCTATAAGTAAAAAATATAAAGACCCTTTTACTATACCAGAAGTCAAAGAAGAGTTTCAACCCTAATTGCTTCTTGGTTGACTTTTCGAAGAAAGGATTGATATATTTGAAATCCAGAGGGTTCTACCTATAACACCTCTCTTAAAGGAGACCTCCAATGCGTAAATATTTGGTCATTTTCGTTTCCATCGTCATTATTTTGCCTGGGTTGCTCCTTTCAGCACCTGCTACCGCAAAGGATAAGGGTACTCCCCCGGTTTATGTCGTTTTCTGGTTCGATTATGAGGATTATATCTCGGGGAATCCCAGCAACGAGGCAGCGATAAGGATTGCGGAGATTATGAGGAAGAACGGGGTGAAAGCGGTATTTAAGGTGGTAGGGATGAAGGCTGAGGAGATAGAGAAAAAGGGGTTGTCCGAAGTCATCTCCGCCCTCGCTTTCCATGAAGTTGGCTTCCATAGCTACAATCATTCGATACATCCCACTATAGGAGAGTATCTGAAGGGAAAGGGGTTTGCTGAAGGCGTCGCTGAGTTTAAACGGCGCGAGGAGAAGGGGGAGCTGGCGGTAAGGAGGGTATTTGGACGAGTCCCCATCTGTTATGGACAACCTGGCTCCGCTTGGGCACCGCAGGTTTACCCTGTCCTCAGGGAGTGGGGGATAAAGCTTTACCTCGATGAGGGGGATCACATAGGGATAGATAATCAGCCCTTCTGGTATTTAGGTGTACTCAATATCTACCGAATGAGGAGCACGGTGATAAAACTCCATGCCCTTGTTACTGAGGACGATTTAAAAAGGGCAGAAGAAAAGGCAAAACGGGCTTGGTCGCTTCTAAGGAAACGGGGTGGCGGAGTGATAAGCACCTATTCTCATCCTCTGGAGTTCGTTACCAAGACCTATTGGGATAGGCTTAACTTCAAGGAGGGGAAGAATACCCCACCTGGTAAATGGGTGAAACCGCCTCTCCGTTCAAAAGAGGAGATAGAGCTAAGCTTTAGGCATCTCGATGAATATACCAAATTTCTCCTTTCCCTTCCCGGGGTAAGATCGGTTTCAGGCAGTGAACTCCTTCATCTCTATCGCGATCTTGCTCCTGAAGCCTCCTATCCCCCTTCTTCGGTACTTCTTCTTGCCCGTTCCGTGGTGGATAACATCTCTTTTGTTGTTATGGATGGCTATTCCCTTTCTCCCGGCGAGGTGTTTTCCGTTCTGGTTAACTTCTTCGCCTCTTATGAAAAGGAGGGGAAAATACCCAACAGGGTAAAATTAACCCCCATATTTGAGGGACCAACTGCTCGCATTACTACCACTGGGGAGAGGGTTTTGCGCTCCGATTTCTGCTCTGCGGTTAACCGGCTTCAGAAGATATTCTCCAAGGAGCATCGAATACCCAATTTTATCGAGGTAGGAAAGGTGAAGCTCGCTCCGGCCGATTTTCTCGCCACCTTGGGCTGGGTGATCGAGCGGGTTCTCTCGGGAGAGGAGGTGGGAAAGAAGTTTCCTATTGTGAAGGGGAAGCCTTCTTTTGAGCGTTATGTCTTTGGAAAAGATGTTTGGCAATGGTCGGTTTTCCCTAAAGGCTTTTCTGCCCCCGATCTCATAGAGCTTGCCCGGCTCCAGGCGTGGACGCTTAAGCCGGCGATTCTTCATCCTGAAGGGGGCTGGTGAACCCCAAGTCATAAGGAGGTGTGGGATGGGTTTAACGAGGAGGGATTTTATAAAAAATGCGGGCTTAGGGGTTGCTGCCTTCGGCTTTGGTAGAGGACTTCCCCTTCCCGAGGTCAAATTTGGTAATAAGGGGTCAGAGGCTCTACTCGTAAAGAGCAAGGAACATCCCCCGGTGGCTGACTTCGATCGCCTTCCCCTTTCCTGGTACAGGAGGACGGTTAGAAGACTGAAGGAGAAGGCGGGAGCGCGGGGCGTGGATGCTATCCTTCTTCAGAACAGATGGAATATAATCTATTTCACCGGTCTTTTCCACACCACTACTGAAAGGCCGTTCAATGTCCTTATTCCGGTTCGGGAGGATGCCATATTCTGGTATCATCCGGGGCTCGATCGGGACCTCGTTACCTCCTGGTGGTGCACCGATAGTGAGTATTACTTCGACTACCTTCATGCAAAGGGTGGCTTCCCTAATCTCGGCAAAGTGGTTCAGGGCAAAACTGTCGATCTTTTCCTTTGGCTCCTTTCCGGGATCAAGAAGCGCGGTTTTGGGGATAAGACGATAGGGATCGATAGGGAGCTTACCCCGTTAGAGCTCAAGAAGATCAAGAAGGTTCTTCCCAAGGCGAGGTTCGTCAACATAAGCGATATCTGCATCAAGATGCGAATGGTGAAAACACCGGAGGAGATAGCGCTCATCCAGCGGGCGATGGACTATTTCAGTAAGATCCATGCCTTTGCCCGGGACTATATCCTGGAACACGGCACCGATGCCACCGACTTCGAGGTGGCTAATGCTACTCGGGAGTACGGGGTTGACCTAATAATGAAGGATATAAAGCAGGATGGAAGACCACATAATGCAGTAGGGATCACCATCGGCATAGCCTGTCGTACTGGTGTGGCTACCGCTTATCCCCATCCCAATCAATTCTTCTACAAGAAGATAGAGAAGGGAGATGCCCTTCAGGTAGCCGGTGTTGTCAGGATAGGGGGTTATGGTGGCGAGCTTTACCGTTGCTTCCAGATTTACCCCTGGGATGAATACCGAGAAAAGGTATGGGATGTGGTGACGGAGTGCGTCCATATCCAAGAGAGGGAGTCCCGTGCCGGTGTCACCTGCTCTGATGTGGCAAAGAAGATCCACGATTATCAGGTGAAGATGGGGCTTCAAAAGCTCATCTACCATCGCCCTGCTCATGGACAGGGGATGGAGGGGCATCAGCCTCCTTACATCGCTTTAGGGGACTATACCGTTCTTGAGGAGGGGATGACCTTTAGCGTTGAGCCAGGCCTCTACGATCCAGAAAATGGCTTCGGCTACAACCCGAGCGATTGCTTACTCGTTACCAAGAAGAAAGGGGTACTAATGGGTAGCGTCCCCTATAGTAAGGAGTGGTGCTTCCTCAAGCTGTAGTGCTTGGGTATTTTCTGGGGGAGTAAGGCTGAGGTTTAGAAAAACCTCAGCCTTTTTTGGTTTTCCCGTAAAGAAGGGCGTAAGGAAGCCCCACGAATAAAGCACCCCCGATGATATTTCCAATAGTTACCGGGACCAGGTTGTTCAAGAACATAGATGTCCAATTCAAGGCGGTATAGATACCTTTAGTTCCGACTAAACTCTTGGTGAATATCCCGGCAGGAATGAAGTACATATTGGCAATCGAGTGCTCGAAGCCGGAAGCGACGAACGCCATGATGGGGAAATATATTCCCCATACCTTGCCCGCTGTGGTTCTCGCTGAGGTGGCGAGGATTATGGCGAGGCATACCAGCCAATTACAGCCTATTCCGCGAAGGAGCGCTTCGTTGAAGGAGAGAGCGGTTGCCTTATAGTAGGCTATATTGAGTGCATTCTCCCCTACTGCCCCTTTTAGGATCCCGCTTCTGGATATCATAAGGGCGAGAAGTACCGAGCCGGTGAAGTTCCCGAAGTAAACGATAGCCCAATTCCGGAAGACCTGGCGGAGCTTTACCCTTCCACTTATTACCCCAGCTGAGAGGAGAGAATTCCCGGTGAATAGCTCAGAGCCGGCGATGATGACCAGCATCAAGCCCACGCTGAATACACTTCCCCCTAAGAATTTGTTTAAGCCGAACCAAGATTTTCCCAGCTCGCCGGTGGTCACCACTGTATAGAGATGTGCTCCAAACCCAATGTAGACCCCTGCCAATATGGCTAAGATATATGTCCTCATAAAGGAGAAGGAAACCTTTTTCTGGCAGGCTTCATCAATTGAACGAGCTATCTCTTCCTGGGTAAGAAATAATTTTTCCATCTTTCCCTCCGTCAGAAGGTTTTGAGATTCGGCATAACTTGAAATTTTCCGAAATTTCTTTCCTCAATGCAACTAAATTTAGCAACGGATTTAAACTTTTTCTCACCAAGATGTGTCTTTATAATGCTGGAGTATGTTAAAATGTAATCCTCGGAGAGGAAAAATGAAGAAGAAAACCATAGGAATATTGATCGGGATCATCGGTTCTATTGCCATCATCGTTGTTGGTTATACCTTCATCCAGAAAGGAGAGAATAACAAACTCGAGTACCAGACGGCGAAGATAAAAAGGGGTGATTTGAAACAAGTGGTGATGGCTACCGGCAGTTTGAGCCCTATTACTCAAGTCGAGGTGGGGAGTCAGGTATCAGGTAGGATTGCCAAGCTCTATGCCGATTTTAATTCCCGGGTTAAGAAGGGACAGGTGGTAGCGGAGATCGAGCAATCGTTGTTCATCACTCGGGTGAAGCAGGCGGAGGCGAACTATAAGATGGCGGAGGCAGCTCTTCATAAGGCAAAGGTAAATCTTATGACTATGAAGAGGAAGTACAAGCGGGCGGTTGAGCTTTTCAAGAAGGGGATGTTGTCGGAGGAGGAGAGGGATGCCGCCGAGGATGCCTACCTTTCTGCGCAGGCGGATCTTCGCTCGGCTGAGGCGCGGTTGGCGGAAACTAAAGCGGCGCTCGATTCCGCCAAGGTGGATCTTGAACATACGGTGATTACCTCCCCGGTAGATGGGATAGTGATAGCGAGGAATGTGGATGTGGGGCAGACGGTAGCTGCCTCCTTTCAAGCGCCGGTCTTATTCCTCATCGCCAACGACCTTACCAAAATGCAGGTGGATTGCAATGTAGACGAGGCGGATATAGGTAAGGTAAAGGAGGGACAGCGGGCTACTTTTGTGGTCGATGCTTATCCTGAAGAGCTTTTTTCGGGAAGAGTGGTTCAGGTTCGATTCAACCCAGTTGAGGTTCAAAATGTAGTTACCTATGATACCATAATCGAGGTGGAGAACCCAGACCTCAAGCTAAGGCCAGGGATGACCGCTACCGTTTCCATAATTACTGCCGAGAGGAAGGATGTGCTTTTGGTGCCGAATAAGGCGCTTGAGTTCAAGCCTCCGAACTTGTCTCCGGAGAAATTGAGGGAGGAGCTCGCTAAAAGATTTAGAAGGGAGAGAGGGGAAAATATCAACTCTCCGCGAAGCCAGCAAGCCAATTTAAAAGGACGGCGAGCTGGAGGAAGGAGACGGTTTAAGGTGATCTGGCTGTTAAAGGAGGGTAAACTCGTCCCCACACCGGTAGTTATTGGTGTTTCAAACGATAACTATACCGAAATTGTGCGGGGAAGGGTTAAGGAAGGGGATGTGGTAGTAGTTGGCGTGAGAGGATCTTATAGCTCCAACAGGAGCTCTTCCGGACGTTTTAGGTTTGGTCCTTTCGGTCCTCCGCGGAGAAGGCGGTAGGTTCAAACTTATCCCGAGGAGAAAAATGAGCAGTCTTATTCCAATCTTAGAGACGGCGTTTGGCGCCCTTTCCGCAAATAAGATGCGTTCTTTCCTTACTATGCTTGGGGTGATCGTTGGGGTGAGTGCAGTGATCGCTATGGTGAGCATCGGGCAAGGGGCGAGCGCCAGTGTGAAGGAGAATTTTGCCCGTTTGGGGACCAACCTCCTCTATGTTTCGGCAGGAAGTACCTTTAGGGGCGGTGTTCGTGGAGGGTTAGAATCCGCAGTGAGCCTCAAGGCAGAGGATGCGGAGGCGATAGTGAAGGAGTGTCCTTCGGTGGCGATGGCTTCTCCCTATGTTACTTTGGGAGCACAGGTCGTATATCGGAATAAGAACTGGTTTACCTCAATAGCGGGAACAGGAAAGGATTTCCCTGCGATAAGAAAGTGGCCCGTTGAAGAAGGAAGGTTTTTCGGTAAATCGGAGATCCGGGCAGTAGCCAAGGTTTGCGTATTGGGGAAGACGGTTGTTGCTAACTTGTTTGAGGAAGAAGACCCGATCGGCAAGGTGATAAGGATAAGAAAGATCCCCTTCATCGTTATCGGTGTTCTCTCGGAGCGAGGACAGTCATTTGGAGGTCATGATCAGGACGATACCATCATCATCCCTTACACCACTGCCCAGAAAAGGCTCCTCGGCATCGACCATATCAGACGAATCCTCGTCTCCGCAGTATCCGAGGATAAGACCGATGAGGCAGAGGAGGAGATAAGAGCCCTTCTCAGAAAGAAGCATAATCTCTCCCCTTCTGAGGAGGATGATTTTTGGATAAGGAACCTCTCCGACATATCCCAGGCAGCGGGAGAAGCCACCAAGACGATGACATTACTTTTAGCAGGTATCGCTTCCGTTTCCCTCATCGTAGGTGGTATCGGGATTATGAACATAATGCTTGTTTCAGTGACTGAGAGAACACGGGAGATCGGAATAAGGAGGGCGGTTGGGGCTAAAAGGCGTGATATCTTGCTCCAATTCATAGTGGAAGCACTTACCTTGAGCATCACCGGGGGAATTATTGGTATACTCTGTGGAACAATAGGTTCCAAGTTGATCTCCTCTTTTGCCGGTTGGCCCAGTCTGATCTCCTTGAATTCCATCGGGCTTGCCTTTCTCTTCTCTGCCGGGGTGGGGATATTCTTCGGCTATTATCCGGCGCGCAAGGCGTCTCTTCTCGATCCTATAGATGCGCTTCGTTATGAGTAGCCCTATTCCCGATAGAAGGTGATCTCGTATATCGACCACCAATAGACCGGGTCCTTCCCCATCTGGAGAAGACGAAGGTATTTCGTCTCTACCGGAGGAAAGATGAACACCTGCCAGGGATGTTTTGGGTTTTCGAGTAGTTGGTTAAAGAGAAATGATGCGGGTGAGCGAACGGGAGAGATTATTTCCCAATTTTCTCCGTCATCCGATTTTTCTATAATTATCTTCCTTGGGAAATCGTGGGTATAGGCGCCTGGGGTAATGGCGATCTTTGCTACCTTCTCCCTCTTATTGAATTCTACCTCGAATATCTCCCCTGGGCTTTGAGGTCGTCCCGGAGACCAGCGGGTTTTGTAATCTCGATCGTAAGCGTTTCCGACAAATTCGTTGGAGAAATTAGCCTTCGCCCTCCATAGGGAGGGAGGGATTTCCTTGGTGGGGTCGAGCTTTATCTCGCGCAAACTTACCTTACGAGGGGAGAGGACAAAGAGAAGATCAGAGCCAAACCTCTTTTTAAGCTTAAGTTCTTCTCCAAAGTGGGCTAGGTTTCGCCGGAAGTATTTCCTTTTATGTTTGCCCATTTTATCTAAATGAACCACCACATATTTGACCCCTATATATTGGAGGATGTCTATTATATCCCGGTTAGGGAATTTTCTTCCGTAGTAGTGGAAGAAGTAGGTAGTGGGAGGAAAATATCCACTATATCCATTTACCAATTTCTTGAAATGATAACTGGAGAAATAGACATATATCGCCTCTTGGGGAATGGGTCTAAGGAAGGGGATCTCCACGATGGCAAAATCACCCTTCTCCTTAGCCAGAAACCGATAGACCTCAGGAACCTCCTTCCCTACCGGGACCTTTTCCATTGGAAGGGGAATGGATATATATTCCAGGGAGAGGAGGATGAGGATTATGGAGGCGATAATGATGGATTTTCTTCCTCCCCGAGCAAGAACCAATCGTTTAAAACCGATACTTGAGAGGACGACGAGGCTCATCCCCGCCATAATGGCGAACCTCCCTGGGACCCTTATCTCTCTAAAACCGGGAACATAGTTGTGGAGGAGGTGGTAGGGACCCTTGCCCAGCTCTAAGCCAAAGACGGAGACCGTTTTCCCTATAGAGAAGAGGAGGGCGAAAAAACCAAGGAAGGAGTAGGTGACGATCGCTTTGCCCTCTTCGGATAAAGTGGGGAGTATCTTTCGATTGACTAAGATCACTTTTATAAGGAAAAGGATGAAAAAGATATAAAACGAGTTTATCGGAGAGTGAGAGGATATCTTGAGCGCTCCCAGCTTTAATACATACCCTCCAAGAAGGAGAGTGAACAAGAAGTTAAATCCGCTTATCGCTATAAGTATATCCAGGGTGATGAAGCCTCTCTTGGCCCATTTGCCGTTTCCCGCCCTTAAGGTCCATATGGAACGAAGCATTTTGAGGAGGGGTTTTTTAAGAAGAAAGAGGGTTAGAAGTATAGGGATAATCCCAAAGGAGAGCCTTAGTTCATGATCGCCCAAGGAGGCGGTAATCTTACCGTAGATTAAATTTATTGAGGAGGTGGCGAGATAGCTTGTCAGGTCCGCTCCCTCGAGGATGGGACGCTCGAAGCCGAGTTTAGAAAACACCTGATGATAGGGTATGGCGATGGCGATGAGCAATAGGATCGGTGGTGAGGCGCCGATTATGAGTTTGGTGGCGGTGTTTAAGGTTACCCTTTCTCGTTCAACAAGGAGGAGGGGTATTGTAATGAGAAAGAGCGAGACCGCTAAAAACAGTCCATAATAAAGACAAGAAAGGGCTTGCAGGAAGAAGAAGAAGGATAAGAAGAACGAGTTCTTCACGGTGGGTTTCTCGATGAACTTGTGAAGGTAGAGTAGGGTAAAAGGGATGAACCCGCAACTCTGTATCTGTAAGTGGCTTAGGTGGTCCATCTTGAACGGGTTAAAAGCGAAGACAATGCCAGCGAAGATACCGGCGAGGTCGCTTTTCGTTATCCTTTTAACCAAAAGATAAGCGCCAACTCCGGCGATAATGTAAGAGAGCAGAAGGGCGAAATTGTAAGCTAAGATGGGATTTTCGCTGATAAGGTAAATCGGAGTAGCCATTATGGCGGTTGGAAGCAGGTTTTCTGAATAGGTTAGGGTTTTGGAAAGGGGATAGAAGATGTTGGCGTTGAAGAGATTTAAGGGGTCTGTGGTAAGGGCATGGATATCCCAGGCGATGATCCAGCTGTTGAGCAAGGGATCACCCAAATCATGCACCCAGCTTCCCATTCTGAAGATTAGAGGATAGGTGAAGAATGAGGTAAGCAGGAAGAAAATGAAGATTATAAAAAGAATTTTTGTTTTTTTGCTATTCATTTTTCCTTGTCCATATGATCCCTAAAAATTATGACATTATTTTTCATAGCTTGATTTTTGGTATTTGTCAACGAGAATCTTGGAGGGTATTGGTTCTTTTGTAAACGAGTTAGGCAATTAGTCGATTTAAGAACATATTATGGTTTGACTTTTTCCTCTCTTGATTTTCCCGTTGTTTCTTTCTATAGTGAATAAGGCAGAGGATAAGCAAAGATTCTCTAAAAGGGGTGATGTTATGAAGAAGATAGGCGTCCTTACCTCAGGTGGCGATTCGCCAGGGATGAATGCAGCAATTAGGGCGGTGGTTAGATCTGCTTTGGCTAAAGGGGTTTCGGTGGTGGGGATTTGCCGGGGATTTGCGGGTCTTATCGAGCGGGATTTCACTATGCTCGATTCCTTAGCAGTAGGCAACATCATCCAACGCGGAGGCACTATCCTGAAAACATCCCGCTCAGAGAAATTCAAAACGCCTGAGGGGAGAGAGAGGGCAGCAGATAATCTTCGGCGGGAGAAGGTAGAAGGGTTGGTAGTGATCGGTGGTGATGGTAGTTTCCGGGGAGCCTGGGAGCTCGCTAAGGAGCACGATATACCTATCGTGGGTATCCCCGCTACCATAGATAATGATATTTACGGCACCGACTATACCATCGGTTTCGACACCGCGGTCAATACCGCCCTCGATGCCATTGACCGGATTCGGGATACCGCTCTTTCCTTTGAGCGGATATTCTTCATCGAGGTGATGGGGCGCCTTTCTGGTTTTATTGCCCTTGAGGTAGGGATCTCCTCGGGTGCTGAGGAGGTGTTGCTACCTGAGCTCAAGACCGATATCGATGAGATCTGCCGGGATATTCGAGAGGGGCTGAGGCGGGGCAAGAGGAGCTATATCATCATCGTGGCAGAAGGAGATGAACAAGGTGGAGCTTTCACCGTAGCAGAGAAGGTGAAGAAGAAGATAGATATCGAGTACCGGGTTTGCATATTAGGCCATGTTCAGCGAGGAGGTGCTCCCACCGCCATTGATCGGATCTTAGCTTCCAAGCTCGGTTCTAAAGCGGTGGAGACACTGCTTGAGGGGGTAAGGGGGGTTATGGTTGGCGAGGTTAATAGGGAGCTTGTAACCACCCCTTTTCCTGATACCTGGAAAAAGAAAAAACCGATCGACGAGGAACTCGTCCGGTTGATAAAGGTCCTCAGTTAGAAGAAAGCTACCCTCATTTAAACTTTCGAATGAGCGTTATTTTCGCCCGATAGCTTCCCTTATTGTCGTTGTAGATGGAATCGTTTATCCCAAGATAGAACCTTCCCCTACCCCTTACCTTTCCTTCTCGCTTTTCCCCGATGTAGAAAGGTCTCCCATTTTCTCCTATCTTTCCGATTAGAGCACCCAAGCCCTTATTCCCTAAGGGAGCAAAGAAGCTTCTCTTGTCTCCTCCATTGGGGGTAGAGGTATATTTTCCCAAGTTTATTTCTCCTTCCGCTTCGATGATGATATAGTCGTTATTCCGGAGTGTTATCCCTGTATCGGTCCAGGCTTTATCCGCTGGTATGTCGATCTCAAAGGTCTTTTTCAATCTTCCCTGTTCTTCCGGAGGAGGAGGAAGTTTTTTGAGCTCCTCCTTCATTTGGGAGAAGTCGGGAGAGATGGTAAAAGGACGCCCCTTATAGTCGAGGTTGGCTAACTCTTTTTTGGTATAGGCGATCCTCTCCGAAGGAGGGGGATGGGTGGAGAATATCTTCTCTATTTTGGAAGGCTCTCTTTTGTGCAGTTGAGCAAATTTCCTAAACAGGAGAACCATACCCTCAGGGTTGAAGCCAGCGTGATATATGTTCATTAATCCCAGGTGATCCGCCTGTCGCTCATCATCGCGAGAGTACTTCATCATCCCCACGAACATCCCAAGAGAGCCGGCTATTTCGGTGATTTTTCCCCATTTTCGACTCTTTTTCCCTACCAGCAGACTGGTTCCAATAACTATTCCAGCGAAGAGAAGCCTTTTTGATACCTGCTTCACTCCGTGGCGAGCAGCGATATGACCTATCTCATGGCCTATTACTGCAGCCAATTCACTTTCGTTCTCCACCATCTCGAGTAATCCCCGGTTGATATAAACATATCCTCCTGGAAGGGCAAAGGCGTTTACTTTTTTGCTGTCTATTACCTTGAAATGATAGGGGATGTTATTCCGCTCGCTTACCGCAGCCAAGCTCTGTCCTAAATGTTCGATGTACGAAGTGATGATAGGATCCTCAAGGATCGGCGATTCCGCTTCCACCTTTTTAGCGAACTCCTTACCCATCTCGAGCTCTTGCCTCTCCGAGAACAGGGAAAATCCACTTCCCACCTTTTTCTGCTGGAGGGTAGGTAGGAGGAACAAAGAGGGGATCAAGATGAATGAGAGTAATTTACTTGGTTTTTCCTTCATCGGTTTGAGATGTTAGAAAATATCTCTCAATTATCTTCTCCGCTATCTTCTCTGCGGAGATGAAATATTTGTTCTCCTTAACCGCTCTTTTTATCTTCTTTATAGCTTTTCTTCTCCTCGCCGGTCCCCTGGGAGAAGAACCATTATCCGTAGGAGGGGTGGAATTTTTCCCTCTTTCCATCCTTCATCCGTTTATTTTCCACCTCCTCCCCTCAACTAACCCATATCATTAGATCGGCTAATTATTAATGTTGTATTATAACCTAATTTCACCTTTATGTTCAAAAACCATAGAAAGAGGTGCAAAATATTAGCTCATCGAAGGGAAGGCAGCAAAGTCTCTCTTTTTTAATGAACGGTTTTTTAAGGGGCAACCGTCTTATTCAAAATCTTCCTAAGACCTTTTCTCAATTTGGAGATAGCTTTTGCATGGAGCTGGGAGGTTCTCGATTCCGATAGCCCGAGGATATGCGCTATCTCTCTAATACTGAGCTCATCATAATAATGGAGAGAGATTATCATCCTCTCTCGAGATGGCAACTCATCGATCAGTTTAGCTAAGGTATTCTTCAGTTCCTTCTTCTCGTAGATTGAGAAAGGGTCTTTTGCCTTATTATCAGGCAGAGTGGCGAGGAGGGTTTTTCCCTCCTCTTCGTTTAAGCAATATTCTTCTAAACTCCCGATAAAGGTGTTTTGCGCTTCTAAGTAGGAGTTTCTGTATCTGTCGCTATCTATCCCTAAGTATCTACATATCTCATCTATAGGAACTCTTCCCTTATGCTGAGCCCTGAGCTTAGAGAGGGCTCGCCATATCGTCTTTTTCTTCTTCCGCATAGAACGAGGTAGCCAATCGGCTGCTCTCATTCCATCAAGGATGGCTCCCCTTATCCTAAGCCTGGCGTAGGTTTCAAAACTGGCTCCCCTTCTCCGGTCGAACTTCTTGCAGGCATCGATCAGCCCAATTACTCCATAACTTAAGAGTTCCTTTACGGTGTAAGGGAGGCGGTGAGAGATTAATACCTGCCGCGCAACCTTTTTTACCAAAGGAAGGTATTTTACTACCTTTTCTCTTTCCTTGAGAGAAAGCGGAAAGGAAAGAACTCCCCTCTTCATTTCTCCCCTAAAGAAGCACTTTCCCCCGGGGAGCTGCTCAGAGGAGACTTAGTTGTTTCTTATTATACTAAATGAGGAGAAAATGTCAACAACTAATGCAGATTTACCTGTAGTAGGCTGGTTGGGTGTAGCTGAGAAGGGGGCAGTTAAGGGGAGGGAGAGATTGTTGCCTAACCAGCCAGTGAGGTTCTCTCTCATTTGATATTATCGGCAATTAGGTCCAAAAAATTTAGTTTTTATGTAAAAAGAGGGGAAATTGCTATAAGAAAAGCTCTCCAGATATTCCAAGACTTTCCTCGAGCTCATCGATGCTTACCGTGGCAGTCCCCAACTTTCCCACTACCACTCCAGCTGCCGAATTAGCGATTATCGCTGCCTCCTGCCAGGAGGCGGAAGAGGCTTTGCTCAGGGTAAAGCTGGCGATGACGGTATCGCCAGCTCCGGTAACATCGTATACCTCGCGAGCCTCAGCAGGGATATGAACGGCACTATCCTCATCCCGGAGGAAGAGGCTGATGCCCCTCTCTCCCCTGGTGATGACCAACGCTCGGAGGCGGAATTGGCGAAGGATCCTTCTCCCGGCTCTAATGAGCTCCTCCTCGTTCCCTATCTCAATATCACTTAATGCGGACGCCTCATTTACATTTGGGGTGATGATATCCGCGCCTCGATACAGCTCTTTATTTTTTATTTTGGGGTCCACGGCGACGAAGAGATCACGCTTCCTCCCCTCAGTTAAAATGTAACTCATAATTTTTGGGGTTATCATCCCCTTGGCATAATCTGAAACGATAACTGCATCCACATTATTCAAAACATCGCTTAAGAGGGAGACGATCGCCTTTTCCATTGTAGGGGAAAGTGGGGTTTTCTTTTCCCAATCGGTCCGCACTACTTGCTGGTTGTGAGCTATGATCCGCGTTTTCACCGTAGTTATTCTTTCCTTGTCAACCAGGAGCCCATCATCCGGTAGTTTTAAGGAGCGAAGCAACTCCCTCACCCGGCTCCCCTCGAGGTCGTTTCCCACTACCCCCACTATGAGAGGAGTACCTCCCAGAGACGAGATATTGGCAGCTACATTTCCCGCTCCCCCGAGGTGGACCTTTTCCTGGTCGATCGTCACTACGGGAACCGGCGCCTCGGGAGAGATCCGTTCCGCCTTTCCGAAGAGGAACCTGTCGAGCATCACATCGCCAATGACGAGGATCTTTCTCCTCTGAAAATTTCTCAATATCTCCTCTGCTCGCTTTTTTGGGATAATTTCTCTTTCTTTCACTTACTCCTCCTCGCTATTTATCTGGGATAACACCTCTTTAAAGACTTCGTCCACTTCGATACTATTTATACAGGAAAGAGGGGGATCTTCGCTACACCTTTTACCGGGGCAAGGTGAGCAAGGCAGGGGATGGCGGATAAGGGAGTATTTTACTCCCCAGGGGTGCCATCGCCGATGATCGGAGGAGCCGAATATTACTACTATCTTCTTCCCAAGAGCAGCAGCGATATGGGTGGGACCGGCATCATTCCCTATGAATAGATGGCAATGATTTATCAATGCCACAAGCTCATCAAGGGTATGAGTGATGAGATAAGGTAGCTCAGGGGATAAGGAGATGATTTTTTCCTTCAGTTCTTTCTCTCTTCTCGGCTCCGAGACGAAGATTAGGGGGAGGTGGAGTTCGTTTTTTATCCTTCTTCCGAGATCAGCGAATTTCTCTCCTGGCCACTCTTTACTTTTTAAGGTGGCAAAAGGATGGATGAGGACGAAGGAGTTTTTAACCCCTAATCTATTAAGCCTCTTTTTCGTTCTTCTTTCAATTTCCTTGGAGAGGAACAAGGATAGCCTGGGCTTCTCTTCAATGGGAATACCAAGCCAGAGGAGCGATGAGAGGTTATTCTCCACGGTATGGAGTATTCTATCGGTTCTATAGCACTTTTGAGGATGGGGTATAAGATGGGTATAGACGAAGGGGTAATGGAAGTGCTCGAAGCCGAGTTTGCTCTTTCCTTTAGCAAGGAGGGTGAGAAGGGCACTTCTGTTTCCTCCGTGGAGGTTTATCACGAGATCGAAGCCGATCTTTCTTATTTTCCATGCTGTAGCGAGAGTCCCAAAAGGGCTTCGTTTAACCGGGATGAGAAGATCTATCCGGGGATCAGAGGAAAAAAGGGGGGAGAAGGCTTCCTCTACCACAAAGGCGATGAATAAATTCTTTCTCCATTTACGGAGGGCAGAAAGAAAAGGGGTGGTTAATACCAGATCTCCTATTGATTTTATCCTTATTATCAGGACCCGGGAGATCGAGGAGATATCCGGGGGCTCAATCTTCGATCGTCTCCTTTCCCTCATCAATTACTGCTTCATCGATTAGCATCACCGGAATGTCATCCTTAATGGGATAGACCCGGTTGCATTTGGTACACTTGAGCCCCTTTTTATCCTTGGTGAGTTTTACCTTAACCTTGCACAGAGGGCAGACAAGGATGTCGAGAAGCTCTTTGTCTATCATTTCTCACCCTTCTCTTTTGGGTCGTCGAGACTTATCTTTAATGCTCTAAGGAAATCTCGATCGGACTTGGTCATCTCAAGCCGGTAGCGGTTTACTTTGTTATTATTGTTTGTATTTCGTTTGCCCCCGTTTCCCTTTGGGGTTAGGGGAAGTTTTTTCCCTCCCATGGTAGCTTCGAGGATAAGGAATATGTTATATCCTTTCCGTCTCAATCGTCTTAATGCAGATCGCAATGAGGGAGAAGTTTCGATCGCTTCGTTGATTACCTCACTTAATTCGTTGATCAGCTTTCTTAAGTCGTCATCCAATTTCACTCCCAACCTCCCTTTCTAAATTTTAGCTGATTAATGATACCATCCGAAAGCCTCAAAAGCAAGGACGAAGTTATTGATTGGTTACCCGCTATTTTTATGTTAAGATTGTTGTGGTAATAAAGATGAAGAGCGAAGAGACTTATAAGGTCGACTTCGTAGTGGTGGGGAGTGGTATCGCTGGACTTCGTGGTGCGATAGAGCTCGCCAAGGGTGGCGAGGTTTTTGTTTTGTGTAAGGATGAGCCATCGGAATCAAACACCGAATACGCCCAAGGGGGGATAGCTGTTGCCCTCTCTGACGAGGATGAGGTGAGGCTTCATTTTGAGGATACGATAAAAGCGGGCGATGGGTTGTGTAATGAAGAGGCGGTACGAATACTTGTTTCCGAGGGACCCCGCTACATCACCGAACTCATCGCCTGGGGAACGGAGTTCGATAGGGAAGGGACGAAACTTGCCTTCACCAAAGAGGCGGCTCATTCTCGCCGTCGCATCCTCCATGCTCATGGTGATTCTACAGGGAAGGAGATCGTCCGTGCTCTATTGAAGAAGGCGAAGACCATTAAAAATATAAAGTTTCTTCCCCGGAGCTATACCATCGAGTTGATAACCGTGGATGGAAGATGTTTGGGGGTGAGCTATATTGATGAAAAGAGTGGGAAGCGATATCTTCTTTGTTCTCGGGCGGTGCTTCTGGCTACCGGCGGTTGTGGCAGGGTCTATTCTGAGACTACCAATCCTCCCTTTGCCACTGGCGATGGGATGGCGATCGCCTTTCGCGCCGGTGCCGAGATGATGGATATGGAGTTCGTTCAGTTTCATCCCACTTCCCTTTTCGTTCCCGGTGCCCCGCGGTTTCTCCTCTCCGAGGCATTGAGAGGGGAAGGGGGACTCCTGCGGAACATAGAGGGGAAGCTGTTTATGGAGCGATATCATCCCCAGGCAGAGCTTGCCCCGCGGGATGTAGTGAGCAGGGCGATAATCACCGAAATGAGGAGGACGGGAGCATCCCATGTATTTCTTGATCTCACCCATCTCGACCGGAAGTTCCTTCGCCATCGCTTTCCCAAGATATACGAGACTTGCCTCTTCTATAATATAGACATTACTAAAGATCCCATTCCAGTCCGTCCGGCAGCCCATTATATGATGGGGGGGGTGAGAACTGATACCTTTGGAAGAACAAGCATCAAGAACCTATATGCTGCAGGAGAGGTAGCCTGTACTGGTGTCCATGGGGCGAACCGTCTCGCCTCCAATTCACTTCTTGAAGGTTTGGTCTATGGTGCCCGGGCAGGGGAAACGATAATAGAAGATCCGCCCCCCCTGCCTGATAAGGTTGAGGTAGCGCTTCCATTTATTAAAGGTTCATCTTCCACAATTGATTTCACCTCCATCCGGGAGGAGATAACCAAACTTATGTGGGAGAAGGTGGGGATAATTCGCGATGGCGAGAAGCTCTCTTCCGCTCTTTCTCATATTTCCTCAATCGAGCTTCCCTCTCCTTTGTCCCTTTCTTCCCGTGAAGCACTGGAGACAGTAAACATCATTACCGTAGCTCGACTTATTACTCGAGCGGCGCTTGCCCGGGAGGAATCGCGGGGAGGACATTATCGCTCCGACTTCCCGGAACATGACGATGTGAATTTCCTCAAACACTCGATCCAAAAGGATGAAAAGCTTATTTTCGTGTGATTTCGGAGATATAGTTTTCTACTTGGTTATCATCAGAAGCTTTGATATTGCTGTGTAAGTTTTCTTTTTGAAAGAAAATATTATTTCATCCTCTAACGAAACTTTTTCCTTTTCAAAAAATTTATCTATTTTTTTGAAAATTAAATCAAAATTTCTCTTTAATTCCCAGCTTTTTTCAGGATCATCCGGATCGAGAAGGATTACAAAGAGACGGTTATCAGCACCGAACCTTTGCGCCCCCTGATTCTCGTACATCCAGATGATAAGCTCTTTTGGGTTTTTCATCGCTTCATCTATGTTGTAATTTCTGGGGAGATAGGTGACCTTGAGGTCAAAAGGTTGACCGTCGAAGAAGAGATCTATACCTTTTATACTCTTTAAGGTTGGTATTACTCTGGGGTGTTTGCTTATATGTTCTTCAATTAATACCGTAGTCCAGTGATTAAACCAGCTACAGATTACATAATTGGTTATTTCGTGATGAAGTTTCGCTTTAACACTTCTCACAAGTTCCTCATACCTTACTAATTTCCGCACATATTCCGTTTGGATTTTCTGATCCAACTGTCCCTGAATTACACCCCAAGAAAAATTGGTTACCTTCTTCAATTCTTTTTTTAATTCTTCATCTGTTATAAGAAGCTTTCGCTCTTTAATTTTCAGTAAATATTTCTCTTTAATAAATTCGTCTATAACTACTTCCTTTGGTTGTTTCTTTATGATTTGTTTTATCGTCTCTGTTTTTCTTTTCCCAAGTTCCGTTCCTAGTTTCTTTGCTAATTCTTTAAGATAGATGGAAGGAATAGAGTTCAATTTTAAATTAAATATCTCGATGGGACTGTAAAGGGGCATTCTCTTTAGCTTTTTTGAAACAGCATTATGTATTCGTGTTTAAATACATAAAAACCGCCTACTAAGGCACGATATCGCCAGAGCTCCTTCTGGTTTCTCTTGCCACGAGTTTCCTCGAAATTTTTTACTATTATACATTTTAAGGTAAAATCTCTTTTTAGTACTTCTTCCATACAGTAAAAACCTAAAGGTATCCATTCTCCTTTGGAGTACTTGTCCCCTATAACTAAGGAAAGGTATCTTCTTTTCTCTAAGAAAGGACTTATATTATCTACTACCTCGCCAAACATTGAGAGGAAGTGAGTAATGGTTTTAGCGTTTGAGAGATCATGCTCGTCATCGCTGAATTTGATGATGTCGTGATAAGGGGGGTGCATGATTACGAGCTGGAATTGGGTTATTCCGAGATTGTTGAGAATTGATCTTATATTTATTTTTCTGCTATCACCTATAATAATTTTCGTTATCACATCAAATTCATTTTTCTCTTCATTCACTAATGCTTCTGCTTTTTGTGCTACTTGAGAATTTAACTCTATACCCACCCCATTTCGTCCCAATCTTTTACATTCAATAAGGGTGGTTCCACTTCCTAAAAAGGGGTCCAATACCCAATCTCCTCGTTTGGTATAGCGAAGCATCATCTGGCGAGGTATTTGAGGAACGAAGTTACCCCAATACCAACCTAAATGAGCGCCAACAGTGTCTCGTTTATCCAATATCCATAAACTATCGGTTATAATTTCGTCGTACTCCTTCCATCTAAGAAGGTTTATATCATTTATTTTGTTGGTCTTAACTTTTTCTATTCCTTTTCTCAGCCTTTTTATGTAATATTTAGCTCTATCAAGGGTGATGGTTTCAATGATTTGATTTAATTCCTTAAGGAAGATATCCTTACGAACTTTAATCGTGTCTCCTCCATTAGTTTCTATATTTAGATATCCGTTTTTATCGTTTTTAGGATTTGTTACGATTTCTTTAAGTTTGATAACTTCTTTCTTTATTGAGGTTAGGTTATTATATTCCTCTAATTCTGATAGTTTCTGAGATAGTTTCTCCTTGTTGAAAATGACCATCTGGGGTAATAAAGCGGGAACGCCATTTTCGAAAAGTTGAAGGTTTTTCATTGTCCTCTTTAGGTTTAAGAATCCCTTCTAATTATACGAATAGATTCTCTTTCTATCAAGCCATAAAGGTCAAGTTTTCTAAAAAATCCTGCGAAAAGGGGGTTGACAAGGCGGTTTTTCATTCTATAAATTTATAAGTGGCGGGTGCCTCTGTAGCTCAGGTGGTAGAGCGAGGGACTGAAAATCCCTGCGTCGGTGGTTCGACTCCACCCGGAGGCACCATTTATTTTATCTCCTTACCCCTCAATAAATTACAATCCCCCCTTGAATATCCCCCCTTTCCTGATAAAACCTCGAATCCTGTCAAGTTGAAAAACAGTCCCGAAAAATCTCCCCCCGCTAAGAGGGAGGTTGGCGATGGCAGATGTATTATACCTACAAAAGCCTTCTTCCTCCTGGGAGAAGGCAATGGAAAGCTTTTTATGGTTTAAGCAGGCTCAGGGGCTCTCTCAATGCACCCTAAACGATTACCGACGCCATATCACCACTTTCTTTAAGAAGTTTCCCTCAGCTTGGCCGGATAACCTCAGGGCTAAAGCAATTGAGTATATGGCTCAAAAGGTGGCGCCGGCTACCTATAACCTTCGGTTTACCTACCTCTCCGCCTTTTTTCGCTGGTGTGTAGGTGAAGGCTTAATCTCTCAGAACCCCTTAGCTGGTTTCAAAAAACGCTTTGCTCCGGCTCGGATTGTAAACATCGAGTTGAAAACCTTAAAACGCCTCCTTGCCTTACCCGATAAAAATACCTACGCCGGGCTAAGGGATTATGCCCTACTGCTTTTGACCCTCGATACTGGTATCCGTCCTTCGGAGGCTCTTGCTCTCAGGGTAGAGGATGTCAATCTCTCCTCCGGGGAGGTTTATGTCCGTCCTGAAGTTGATAAGACCCGGATGGGGCGAACCCTGCCCC